>Ga0255338_1000199_pt1 | contig 242177 bp, 204 predicted proteins | sample MeOH1_35cm_T4_19_FD_203715 | JGI IMG/M metagenome (GOLD analysis project Ga0255338, IMG submission 203715) | Sandy soil microbial communities from University of British Columbia, Vancouver, Canada - MeOH1_35cm_T4_195 | ecosystem: Engineered > Artificial ecosystem > Sand microcosm >...
ACGAACCCCAGCATGCTCTCGGTGCCGAAGCGCGACACACCGGTGCGAGTCGCGAAGCCGCCGACGATCCATCCGAGGATGGCGCCGCTGCCGATGAACCCAAACGAACGCTTGGCCTCTCTCGTCGTCAGGACATAGTTGGCGAGCGTCCAGACCTGCGAAGGGGCGAGGACGGAGAACACCCCGACCCAGACGTAGATGATGATGAACAGCGTGTCCGACTCGTACGACGCGAGTGCCGCCCACAGCCAGAAGAACAACGACGTGACGCCGAAGAACACCAGGCTGCCGACCTGCAGGTTCCGCAGGTTGGTGCGGTTGCCGATCCAGATGTAGAGGCCCGCGGCCACGCCGACCAGCACCGCGATGGCGATGTCGACGTACGGCAGATCGATCGCCCGGTAGCGATCGAGGAACAGCGCGTCACGGGCGGCCTTGCTCGCCACGCTCGACGCCATGGTCAGGAATAAGTAGGCAAAAATCGGAAAGGCGCGGCGAAGCTCTTTGCCGTTGAGGCCCAAGGCCCGTTCCGCGAGGCTGAACACGGGATAAGATTCTCACACCTCAGCCATGTCCGAACGCCCTTCATTCACAGCACGACTGCTGCGGCCGATCGTCCAGCTGCGGGAAGGCGAAGCGACGACGGCGCTGTTGATGTTCCTGTACTCGTTCCTCGCGATGACGAGCTACAACATCATCAAGCCGATCACGCGATCGCAGTTCATCGCCAGCCTCGGCGCCGACAACCTGCCCTACGTGCAGTTCGTGGCCGGCGTGCTGATCGGCTTCCTGATGCAGGGCTACACGTTCCTGATGCGCGGGGTGCCGCGGCGCCACATCATCCCGGTGACGCAGGCCGGCATGGCGGTCCTGCTGGTGGTGTTCTGGTTCCTGTTTACGTCGATCGGCGCGGACTGGATCGCGGTGGCGTTCTACATCCTCGGGCTGATCCTCGCGGTGCTGTTGATCAGCCAGTTCTGGACGCTGGCCAACGACGTCTACGATCCGCGGCAGGCGAAACGCATCTTCGGTTTCATCGGCGGCGGATCGAGCCTTGGCGGCGCGATGGGCGCCGCCATCACCGCGTATCTCGTGCAGACGATCGGCGCCAAGAACATGCTGCTGGTCAGCGCGGCGATCATGGGCGTGTGCGTGGCGATCGTCATGTTCGTGATCAAGCGCGAGCAGGGCGCGGGCTCGAGCGACGCGACCAGGACCGGCGAAGAACAGACGACCAGCGGCGCGGAGGCGATTCAACTGCTGCGGTCGTCCCGTCACCTGCAGATCATCGCGCTGGTGATCGCCTTTGCGGCGATCGGCGCGGCGGTGATCGAACAGCAGTTGAACATGGCGGCCGCGGAAGCCAAGGGCGCCACCAACTCCGACGCGATCGCCGCGTTCCTCGCGCAGATCACCGTCTATCTCTCGCTGATCGGTTTCGTGATCCAGGTCGGATTGACCAGCCGCATCCACCGCGTGCTCGGCATCGGCTTCGCGCTGCTGGTCCTGCCGTTCAGTCTCGGCACGACCGCGGTGATCATGCTGTTCAACCGCGCGCTGTGGGCGCCGGGCCTGGCGCGCATCCTCGACACGTCGCTGCGCTACACCGTCGACAAGACCTCGCGCGAAGTGCTGTTCCTGCCGCTGCCGGCCGAATTGAAGTATCGCGCCAAGCCGTTCATCGACGTGACGATGGACCGGTTTGCGAAAGGCATGGGCGCGTTGATGATCCTGGTCCTGATCAAGGACTGGGGCTTCGGGTGGGACTGGCAGAAACTCAGCTGGGCCAGCTTGACGATGGTCGGGCTGTGGGTGATCACGGCGATCGCGGCGCGCCGCGAATACCTGCGATCGTTCCGCCGCAGCATCGAGGAACAAGGCGTCGAGCCTTCTACCCTGCGCCTCAACGATCCCGATCCCTCGTCGATCGAGACGCTCGTCAGCGAGCTCGCGCATCCCGAACCGCGCCGCGCGCTGTATGCGATCGACCTGCTCGATGCGATGGACAAGCGGCAGCTGGTGACGCCACTGCTGCTCGCGCACGACTCGCCGGAGATCCGCGCCAGGGCGTTGCGGGTCGCGGAGGCGGCCGGTCCGGCGCTCGCGAATCGATGGCTGCCGGGCGTTGAACGCGCGCTGACGGATCCAGACAGCGCCGTGCGCGTGGCGGCGGTGTCGGCGCTCGCCGTCCTGCGCGGCGGAGCCGCGGCGGATGTGATGCGCCCGTTCCTCAAGAAAGGGGATCCCGCGCTCGCGATCGTCGCCGCGTCCGCGCTGGCGGGCAGCGCCACGCCGGACGACATCACGCTGGCAGAGCGCACCCTCCAGGAATACGCCAACGACCCGCGCGACCAGGCAGCCGGGTGGCGGCTGCAGGTGGCGCGAGCACTTGGCGACGTCAAGAATCCGGCGTTCCGCCCGATGCTGGTGCCGCTGATGTACGACAGCAATCTCGAGGTGGCGCGCGCGGCGATCGAGAGCGCCGGCACATTAGGCGCCGGTGATTTCCTGTTCGTGCCGCCGCTCGTGTCGCTATTGCGCAATCGGCGGCTGAAGGTCGCGGCTCGCGCGGTGCTGGTTGGCTACGGCGAGGCCGTGATTGCGCCGCTCGCGTATTTCATGCGCGACGCCGAAGAGGACGTGTGGATCCGTCGTCATGTCCCCTCGACGCTGGCGCGGCTGCCGTTTCCCGCTTCGGTCGAGGCGCTGACGACCGCGCTCGATGCGGAGGACGGCTTCCTGCGGTTCAAGGCGACGATGGCGCTGCTGCGGTTGCGCCGGGAGAATCCGGCGGTCGTGATCGATCCGAAAGCCGTCACGCGGCACGTCAACGCCGAAGCGGCCCGCGCCTTCAACGCGCTGACGCTGCACTACAACCTGTTTGTCGCCGGCGGCCTCAACATCGGGAGCCTGCTGGCACGCGCGCTCAGTGAAAAACACGCGCGAGCGGTGAACCGCGCGTTCAATCTCCTTGGATTGATCTACGCGCAGGGCGATGTCGCCGCGGTCAGGCACGCGCTGAAGGATCCGGATGTGCGGGCGCGATCGAGGGCGATCGAATATCTCGACAATCTCCTCGAGGGCGACGTGCGCAAGCGCGTCATGTTGCTGGTCGAGGACATGCCCGCGGAAGAGCGGATTCGCAAGGGCAACGTCATCTATCGCACACGCACCAGAGACGTCGAAGACACCATCGCGCAGCTGCTGCACGACGAAGACCAGTCAATCGCGTCCGCGGCCGTGCTGATGGTGGAAGAAAAAGGGATGTGGTCGCTGGCCGACGATCTCGAGCACGTGCTCGCGCATCGCGATGTCCGCGATCAGCATGTCTTCGAGGCGGCGTCGTGGGCGCTCGCCGCGAATCGCGTCAAGGCCGAGAAGCGCAAGGCGCTCTGGCAGGAGCCGTTACCCGCGGTCGAACTGGCCAACCGCCTGCGCCGCGTGCCGCTGTTCGACTTCACGCAGGTCGACGAGCTCTTCCGCCTGGCGCGGCTCGGACGCCAGGTGCGATACGAAAAGGGCCAGACCGTCTACGAGCGCGGTGAGAAGGTCCGCTCGATCCAGTTCCTGCTCGATGGACGCGTCACGCAGACCGGCGCGCCCGACATCGACGCGCCGGCGGCGCTGGCGTTCGAGGAGTTGCTCGAAGGCTCGCCGATGCCGGCGACCGTCACCGCCATCGATCGCGCGATTACGCTCTCGCTCAGCGCCGATGAATTCCTGACGCTGTTGTCCGAAAACGTCGAGCTCGCCGAAGGCATCTTCCGGATGCTGATCGAAACGCGTCACCTCACGGCCGGCCAGACGCTGATTCGCGGCACGCTGCCGCCGGACATGAAGGACGCGGCGCATCTCAGGCCGGTCGATCGCCTGCTGCTCCTGCAGTCGAGCCCGCTGCTGGCGCATGCCACCGCGCCGCAGTTGTGGAAGCTCTCTGCGATCGCGCGCGAGCGCACCATCGCCGCCGGATCGGAAGCGCTCACCAAGGGCGGCGAAGCCGCGATCCTGATCGTGCTGTCGGGCGCGTTGAAGGTGGAAGAACAGGCGCAGCATGCCAGCGCCGATGCCGGCGACCTGATCGGGATGTACGAAACGCTGGCCGGTGCCCGGCTCGATGCGGCGGTGACGGCCACCAGCGAAACGCGGCTGCTGCGCATCGATCGAGCGGCGTTATTCGAGCTGCTCGCCGATCACACCGACCTGCTTCAGGGCATCTTCTCGGTCTTGTTGCGCATGGACGCCGGCAGGACGATCTCGAACACCGTCTCCACACCCTGACGGCTGCGCACCGACACCGTGCCGCCGTGCCGCTCGACGATCGCCTTGACGATCGACAGGCCGAGGCCGGAGCCGCCGGCCTGCGAGCGTGATTGATCCGCCTTGTAAAACCGATCGAACACGTGCGGCAGGTGCTCGGGAGAAATCCCCATGCCCGAGTCACTCACGGTGATGAACACGTTGGCCTCATCGCGGCGCGCGCCGAGGTGAACCGATCCGCCCGGTGGCGTGTGACGCAGCGCATTGGCCGCAAGATTCTGCACCGCCTGCTCGAGGCGATGCGGATCGCCGATCATCCGGATGTCGTCGTGCGGATCGATCACGATCTCGACGCTCTTGTCCTGCGCTGACTTGGCATGGCGCTCCGAGACGCGCTCGAAGATCTCATCGACATCCATGTTCTCTTGCGCCAGCGAGATGCCCCCCGCTTCGAATCGCGCGAGATCCAGCAGATCGCCAACCAGGCGCTCGATGCGTTCACCTTCCTCCTGGATCACCTTCACCGCGCGCAATCCCTCTTTCGACGCCGGCAGGAATTGCGGGAGCGCGAGCGTTTCCGCGTAGCCGCGAATCGCGGTGAGCGGCGTCATCAACTCGTGGGACACGTCGGCGAGCAATTGGCGGCGGGCCCGATCGGCCTCGGTCAGTTGCGCTTGTCGTGCCGCCAGGTCGGAGGCCATGCGGTTGAAGGCTTCCGCGACCGCCGCGACTTCGTCACCGCCGATCGCCGGCGCGCGCGCCGTGAGGTCGCCCTCACCGAATCGACGGGCGGCATCCTCGACCGCGCGCAAGCGCGCCTGCGCCGGACGGAAGATCACCAGCGCGGCGAGCGCCGTCCCGCCGACGAGCAGCAGCAACACCCCGAGCGCGAGCGGCATGCCGACCGCATCGACAAATCGGCGCAACCCCGTCAGCGGCGGCACCCACACCACGGCGACGACGGTGTCGTTTTGCTGAATCGGCGCCATCACCGGACCGCGGCGAGGCGGACCGAAGCGCCCGAAGGGGCCACCCCCCTCAGGCGGCGGTCCGCCGGGTGGCGGGAAACCCTCGAATCGAGGACGGTCGCCGGGGCCGCCTCGTCCGCCGCGACCATCCGGGCCTTCGGGACCCGGGCCACCGAAACCGGGACCACCCCCACCCGGGGGACCGCCTCGACGACGACCAGGGAAGCGCATCCCGCGCGGCACGTCGAGCCCTTCGGGCGCGACGACGCTGCCGTCCGCAAAGATGATCGCGGCCGGCCGATGTAATTCCTTGATGCGACGCTGGGCGTAGGCGTGGAGATCGAACGAGGGATCGCGCGTCAGCGCGGATTCGAATTCCGACGCGACCAGCTCGGCAAAGTCGCGGCCCATGCGTTCAGGCATGCCGCCTTCCGTTTCGCCGGCGACCCAGATGAAGAGCGCGACCTGCAGCGACAGTGTGATGGCGAGAAACAGGATGAAACCGAAGCCGATTCGCCAGTAGAGGCTCTTGGCGAATGACCGGCGGGTGGCGTCAGACATCGGCGCACTTATATCCGCTGCCCCACACCGTCATGATGATTTCAGGGTTCGCGGGATCCGTCTCGATGCGGCGGCGCAGTCGCTTGACCAGCGAATCGACGCTGCGCTCGGTGACGAAGGTGTGATCGGGCCACACGCGCGTCAGCAGCGCTTCCCTGCTGAACACGATGCCGGGATGGGTCGCGAGCACCAGTAACAGCCGGAACTCCTGGGCGGTGAGATCCACATCCTCACCCTTGGCGCGCACCCGTCGCCTGGCCGGATCGATCTGCAGGCCGTGAATCTCGACGGGCTTTTCACCCGGCTCGGCGGCGGCCGCTTCCGCCTGTAATTGCGAGCGGCGCGGACGCCGCAGCAACGCGCGCGCGCGGGCAACGAGCTCGCGAATCCCGAACGGCTTGGCGAGGTAATCGTCGGCGCCGCTCTCGAGGCCCAGGACCTTGTCGCTCTCTTCGCGGCGCGCCGTCAGCATCAGGATCGGCACGTCGGTGTTGGGGCCTTCGCGGCGGACCGCGCGGCAGATCGAAATGCCGTCGACACCGGGCAGCATCAGGTCGAGGATGATCAGATCGAAGGGTTCGGAATGCGCCTTGACGAGCGCTTCCTGGCCATCGGCCACGGCCTCGATTTCGAGGCCTTCGAGGCCGAGGTGGAGCTGGATCAGCTCGCGGATGTGCGCTTCATCTTCGACGACCAATACGCGTGACACACGGCCAGTTTTCCACAGTTTTGGCTTTGTCCGGCCTCCGGGCGGACGACCACAGTTTTTTCACACCCCAGCCACGGTGCTGACACGATAATCCCGTCATATGAAGCAGAACAGGCTAGCAGGCCAGCGGGCCAGCAGGTCAGCAGGCCATCGGGCCAGCAGGAAGAGTTGAGGAGCGCTTCATGACGACACGAATCAAAACGATATTGGCAGCGGGCGCGGCAGTGTTGACGCTCGCGGCAGGCGCGCCGATGTTGATGGCGTCCGCCTCCGCCGACAAGGCTACGGCGGACAAGCAGGATCAGCAGCCGCGGCGGCCGGGCCCCGGCTTTGGCGGTCCGCCTCCGGGTGGACCGATGGGCGGCATGCGCGGTCCGGGCGGACCGGGGATGCGGGGTCCTGGTGGACCGGGCGGGCCAATGGGCTTCGGACCCGGATTCCGTGAGCTCGATCTCTCGGACGACCAGAAAGCGCAGCTGAAATCGATTGCGGAATCACATCGCGACGAATTCAGGGCGGCGGGTGACAAGGCCCGCGCCGCGCACGACGGCATGCAGGCGTTGATGGAAGCGGACGCGATCGACGAAGCGGCCATTCGCGCGAAGAGCGCGGAGATTGCCGCCACCGAAGCGGACGTGATGATCCTGAATGCGAAGGTGCGCCACGAATCGCTGCAGGTGCTGACGTCGGAGCAGCAGGCGAAGCTGAAGGACATGCGCACGGCCCGCCAGGGCCAGATGAAGCAGCTGCGGCAGCGACGCGGGCAGAAGTAAAGAGGTCTTAGGGTCTTAGGGTCTTAGGGTCTTAGGGTCTTAAGGAAGATAGAAGGGCTTGGGGCGAACGCGCCTCAGGCCCTTTTCTATTTTCTAACGGGTCAGCGTGACGGCCAATTCCGTCGAACCACTTCGGCTCGGGTTCGTTCCCGGAGGAGACGCGAGGTCGATGGTGATCCTGCCGGTGATGACGTTGCCGGACAACGAACCAGTGAAGCGCACCGTATACGTTTCGACGCCGATGGGTGTGGTGGCATTGAATGTCAACGCCGATGGGCCGCCGGACACAGGAGTGTTCTCCCGCAGTAACGTGAAATTGATCGGCGTCGTTTCCGGAATGCAGCTTCCCGTGAACGACACCGGCGTCTGGGTCATCGCCATGGTCGCGCGACCGGTCGCATTGCCGGTGAAGAGCTCGATGCGGATGGTGCCACTGATCGATCGCGTGAATGCGCAGGTGACATTCGAGAAGCTGTTCGACACGATCTGGCCGCTCAGCGTGCCGTTGTAGCCGTCAAAATGCTCTTCGCTGCTGCCGGAACTATCATCCTTGCCGCCCGCCACTTGCGTGGCCGCCACGGCGCCACCTGCGACGGCCGCGCCGACGATACCAATCGTGGTGGCCGAGATTCCTCCGCCGCCCGCGGCACCACCCGCCGCGCCACCGGTCGCACCGCCGCTGGCTCCCGCGCCGGCACCGGCCTGCGACGCCGCGGCGGCCGTGGCGAAGTTGGTTTGCGAGATTGCTGCCGTGGCGATCTGTCCTTGATACGCCGCCGAGACCTGGATCTGGAACGCGCCGCTGCTGATTGCATTCAGCCCCGAGGCGGCGGCTTGTCCGGCCGCGTTGGTCGTTACGGTCAACGTCGGCACGCCGCCGGCGAACGCCGCGCCTTGTCCACCGCCGCCAATCGCAAACGTCACGGTGGCGCCGGCGACCGGAACATTATTGCGATCGCGGATTTCGACCAGCGGCCGCACCGCGGTCTTTTGCTGGATGATGTTGACCGCGCCTTCACCTTCGAGGACGACGATCTTGAGTGACGGCGCCGGCTGTTGTGCGCCGAAGGTGATGTCGGAAAAGGTGACGACGGTAACCAGCGCGAATAGGGGGCTAATATCCGCATCCGCGCAGCATACCCGCAATTCCCAACGCGTTGGTGCCTGGCACCAACGACTACTTTTGTTCTCAGAATTTGCGAACGGTACGCATAAACCGGGACTTTCGGTAGCGGTTGGTGCCAGGCACCAGCATCGCTCAGTCGCGGTTGGTGCCAGGCACCCTACTTAGCGCGGAGCAGCCGGAGGCCGTTCAGCGTCACGGCCACCGTCGCTCCCGTATCGGCCACGACGGCCAGCCACAACGGCGCGACCCCGAGGACCGCAGAGATCAGGAACGCCGCCTTGGTGGCGAGCGCGAGCCCGACGTTCTGGCGAATCACCCGCAGCGCGCGTTTCGAATGGCTCACGAGAAAACGAATGTCCTCGTCATGATCGCAGGTGAGCATCACGTCCACCCGATCGAGAGGTTGAGGACTGGTTCGACACTGCACGTTCACCCCGGCCTCGGCGATCGCCTGCAACGTTGGTAGTTTCGCGGTGGCGACGCGCTCGAGCGGCGCACCACCCTTGAACAACACACCGCGGCGCGCCGCCGAGGTGAGCGCGGCGACCACCGTTACCGGCGTGGAAATCACCAGCGCGCACGGGCAGGCGAGCACGAGGAAGATCAGCCCGCGATAAAACCACACGGCCCAGTGCCCATCGACGATCGGCGGCAGCAAGACGACGGCGAAGGCGGCGATCGTCACGACCGGCGTGTAGATCGCGGCGAACTTCTCGATCCACCGTTCGACCGGGGCGGATTCGTGGCCGCTGTCGTCGCCCCAGCCCGGTTCGTGCCCGACCAGCATGCTGACCGCGTGGCGCGCCCGCTCGATGCTCCACGCCTCCATCAAGTGCGCGATCGCAAACAGGAACGCCACCGCCGCCGCTTCCGCCCATTGGCCAATCGCCGCGGCGCCGATCGCCGACAAACACACCAGCACGTGCATGTCGAGGCGGCCGAAGCGCAGCGACGTGATGGCGCGCGGCACCATCGGCCAGAGGCCGGCGAACATGGCGAGGCCGTAGGCGATCGCGGCGTAGGGGTGATGCGCGTGCGTGAGGTGATCGCCGCCGTGGCCGCCGAAGATCGCTTCGCTCCACGTGTCGGCGTAAACGCCGTCGATGATCCAGCCGATCGCGAACACCGCGCCGCTGGCGACGGTCCACCACCAGGCGTGGTCGTGATGGTGATCGTGACCGTGATGATCGTCGCCGACGACTTCCCCGGCATGATGCGGGTGCGCGGCGAGGCCGGTGGCGGTGACCGCCGCAAGAATCGCGTCCGCGGAAATGAGCTGGGGATCGAAATGAACGTCGACGCGCCGGCCGACCAGGTCGAAGTTCAATGCACCGACGCCGGGCCTGGCGAGCGCGTGGCGGATCAGCGCCGCTTCGTCGGCGCAGTCCATGCCCGCGACATGTAACCGCGCCACGGAAAGCGCAGCACTAGAGCTCTTGGACTGCGGCAAGCACTTCCTCGGCGTGGCCGTCGACTTTCACGCCGTCCCAACGCTTCGCGACCTTGCCGTCGGGGCCGATCAAATACGTAGTGCGCGCGACGCCCATGTACTTCTTGCCGTACATCGACTTCTCCTGCCACACGCCGTACTTCTCCATCACCGCGTGATCCTCGTCGGCGAGCAGCGGAAACTTCAATCCGTACTTGTCGGCAAACTTCGCCTTGCTCGCGGAATTCAGCACGCTCATGCCCAGCACCGCCGCCTTGCTCTTCTTGAACTTCGGCAGGTTGTCCTGGAACGCGCACGACTCCTTGGTGCAACCTGGTGTGTCGTCCTTTGGGTAGAAATAAAGGACGACGGGCTGGCCCGCGTAGTCCGCGAGCGAATGCTTGTTGCCTTCTTGATCGGGCAACGAGAACGAGGGGGCTTTCTTTCCTGGATCGATCAGTGACATGAGTCCTCGCCGGCGCAGGCGGGTCTAAAGACCCGCCTCTACACCCTACTGTGATGTCGTCGATGCGTTGCTAGTTACCGGGACGGCGGCGTGCGCGCGCCGCGGCTCGGCGCCGCCTTCGACCTTGTGGGCAGCCACGTCAACCGTGATCGCCGCCGCATAGCCGTAGCGCACTTCACCCTTGCGGCCGATCTTCTGGAAGCGGTGGCCGCGATCGATCAGGTCCCGCAGGACGCCGCGCGGGAAGCGATCTTCGATCTCGGTGCGTTCGGCGTTCTCGAGCGGATCGGCCGGATCGCGGCCGGGCAGGAATCGCGGCGCTTCGATCGCCGCTTGCGCGCCGAGCTTGCCGTCGATCACGCCGGTGATGACGTTGTAGACCGACAGTGGAATCCACGCGTTGCCCGCGCAGCCGACGGCCAGGCGCGGCACTTCTTCGCCCGAGGCCTTCTTCTCGAAGACCAGCGTCGGCACCGCCGAGGTGGACGATCGCATCAGCGGCACGAGGCTGCCGTAGGCACCGGGCGTCATGCGGTTCGAGCGCAGGTGGTTGTTGTAGAGAAAGCCGAGGCCCTTCGACACATAGAACGTGCCTCCCCAGGTGCTCAGCGTCTGCGTCACCGCGATCATGTTGCCCTCGGCATCGGCGACGGCAAACGAAGTGGTCCCGGTGCTGATACGCGGTGTCGGCGCAGTGGGCGTCGTCGGCGCATCGTCAGGTGGCGTCCGCTCGTAGCGCGACGCCTTCTTCGGATCGATCTTCGCGAACAGCGTCCTGGCGTGCGCGTCGGTCAGGTGCTCGTCAAACTCCACCGGCCAGCGATCGGGATCGGCGACACGACGAAGCGGATCGCGGACCTTCCACGCCTCGAGCACGTAATGGAAATAATCCGCATCGGTCGACGCGCGCGCGCCCGGCTTCGGCTGATAGTTCTCCAGCACCTGCAACGACTCGAACAATTGAATGCCGGTCGAAAGTGGCGGCCCGCCCGCATAGAGCGTGTGACCGCGGTAATGACCGGACACCGGCGCACGTTCGATGGCGCGATACTGCGCGAGATCGGCGACGGTCAGAATGCCGTGATTCGCTTCCATGTCAGCCGCGATCTTCCTGGCAATCTCGCCCTTATAAAACGCGTCGGCGCCACCCTTCTGAATCGCGCGCAACGTGGTGGCGTAATCCTTGTTGAAGAAGCGATCGCCCGGGCGCGGCACCTTGCCGTCCGGCAAATAGATCTTCGCGGCTTCCGGCCACTTCTCGAGGAAGCGGCGGCCTTCCGCGATGCTCGACGGCAGGCCTTCGTCGAGAATGAAGCCGTCATCCGCCAGCGTGATCGCCGGCGCGACGAGGTCTTCCCACTTCACCTTGCCGCTGCCGTAATTCCGATAGAGATAATCGAGGCCCGCCACGACGCCGGGGATGTTGGCCGCGGCGGGACCATCCGCCACGATGCGGCCGTCCTGGACCATCAATGGATTGTCGGGGGTCGCCTTGATCGGCGTCATGTCCTTGTAGTCGATGGTCGTCGGCTTCTTCATGCCCTTGAGGAAGAGCACGGCCGAACCGTCACCGCCCACGCCCGATGCTTCCGGTTCAACAACGCCGAGCGCGAAAGAGACGGCGATCATCGCATCGACGACGTTGCCGCCTTTTTCAAAGGCGAGGCGTCCCGCTTCGGACGCGAGCGGGTGACCGGACACCACGACGGCGCCGTTCGACGTGATGACGGGCTTAATCAGCGGTTGTTCCGCGACCATTTCGTCGATCACGGTTTCCAGATCGGCTTCGTTCTTCGCGGCCGTGGCGCGGGCGCGATACTTGTCGCGCGCGCTGGCCCACTGCTCGCTCGTGGGACCCGACGAGTAGTAGAGTGACTTCAACGTCGACCACACGCGATCGAACATCGCGGTGAAGAGCGCCGGCGAGGGCGCGATTTCAGCGGCGACGTTGCCGCCGTCTTCATGCACCGGGAGCGGCGCCGGCACACGCCACAATTGGAACGCGGCATTCAACGCGAACAGCGGCGGCGCTTCCACTTCGTTGCGAAGCGGATTGCCGTTGTAGACCGGCTGCGGATCGGGCAATCCGGACACCAGCAGGGTCTTGCCGTCCGGCGACCACGCCGGCGCGCCGCCCTTGCGTGACACGAGCTGCGGCTGCGCGGACGGATGCGCGCGCGGAATCAGGTCCTCAGTCGGCTCGGCGCGAGGCGGTTCGGCGACCGCCACCCACACGGAGCCGATGCCGTCGCGAACCGCGTAGAACGCGACGCGGGAATTGTCCGGCGCCCACGATGGATACGCCTCGTTGCCACGCGCGCGGGTGATGCGAGTCGCGCGCAGCGGCTTGCCGTCGCTACCGGCCGATGGGATCGACGCGGTGACCGGCTTCGGCGGCTTGGCGCCAAGCGGAATGGGTTTCAGCACCGCCGCGGCGGGCACCGGCATCCACCAGAGTTCCAGATCGTCTTCCGAATCACGCTCGGACACGAACGCGACCTTCATTCCGTCGGGCGACACGCGCGGATACGTTTCGCTGTCGGTCGTCTCGGTCAGCGCGAGTGGCGATTGCCACGCATCCGACCCCGACGGCGACGTCACATACAGGTCGTACTGGCGGCTCGGATCCCCGTTGCGGCCGGAGGGACGCGCCTCACGATGCGCAAACACCAGGCGGCCGTCAGCGGTCCACGACGGCCACCGCTCATCACCCGCCATCGTCGTCACCGCGACCGGCGCGCCGGTAGCGACGCCGTTCTTCGTCGAGACGACGAAGATGTCGAAGCCGTCACCGCGATCGGCGGCAAAGGCCAGGCGGATGCCGTCAGGCGCCCATGCCGGCTCGCGTTCGATCTCGTCGAGGTCTTGAAGCCGTGAGGTCTTGAGGTCTTGAAGGACGGCGCGCGCCTGCTTGCCATCCGGCGTCATGGTCCACAGGCGGTCGAGATACGAAACCGCGATCCGTTTGCCGTCCGGTGACCAGGCGGGTTCCTGGACACCGATCGGAGTCTGGGCGTGATTCGCGACGGGTACAACGAGCGCGCCTCCGACGACGCTCGCGATCAACAGACGCGAACTTCGCCGGGATAGGTGCCTGATGATCTTCATTGAGCTACAGAGCTTCGCGCAGGACGCGAAGCATGTATGCCTCGGTCATGCCGAAATGCTCCCAGAGTTCGAGGAACGTTTCCGACGGCGCGACGCGCGGATCGACGATGCCGAAGTGGTGCAGCGCGATGCCGCTGGTCGTGAGATGAGAAGCAACCAGCCCTGCGAAGCCGCGCCGGCCGGAGTCCGGCGCGCCGATCAAGCCGTCTTCCAGCGTGAGCACGCGTGAATACTTCGACGCGATGCCCTGGAAGAAATCGTCGGCGAGCGGGAAGCCGTTGATGACGTGCACGTCGGTCGGCGTGCCCTCGGCGGTGGCGGTTTCCGCCGCGGACACCGCCATATAGGTCGGCGAGCCCAGCGACAGAATCACGGTCTTCGCATCCTTCTGCGAACGCAGCACCGTGCTCGGCGTCCAGGCGTCGGCGGCCTGCCACACCGGTTCCTTGCTGCCCTGCCTGGTCAGCACCGGCAGCGTGTCGCGCGGCACCGCGACGATGTGTCCGCCGTAATGCGCCGCGGCGTCACGCACCGCGATGAACGCGGAGCGGGCGTCGGACGGCGCGTAGACGCGATGCAGGTACGGCAAGTATCCGAGCGAGAGGTTGACCCAGTCGAGGCTCCAGCCGGAGAAATGATCGCGGCCGGTGTTGGCGCCGACGTGCGCCAGGTGCAGCAGCACGTTGAGGCCCTCGTTGACGCCGTTCAGGTTGCGCTGGTAGCGCCAGAACTCGAACCCTTCGCGCGCGATGCCTTCCATGAATGCCGCGAACGTCGCGAACACGTTGATGCGCGGACCATCGACGTACGAGAGGCCATCGACCATCAGCGTGGCGGCCTGCTCCTGGATACTCATCTCGAAGGCGTTCCCGAACGGCAATTGCACCGCCGCCTTGCCGAGTTTCGTCGACGGGTTGAGATCGCAGGACACAAAGAAACAGCGAGCCGCATGCTTCTTCGCCACCGCCGCATAGGCGGCTTCAGAGCCAGCGCGTGCCGTGATGCCCTTGTCCGTACCCGGCAGTTCGATCTCCGCGAGATCGGCCTCGTCCAGGACGAGGTTCGGCGATCCTTTGTGCGGGCGCGCGCGCTGTTCGACGATGCGTTTCGGCTGGCTGCCGAGCGCCGAGAGCGCCTTCTGCTCGTCCGCCGACAGCTGCAGCATGGGATTGGCGAGGACCGCCGCGTGATCGCGGCCCTTCATGCCGCCATCGTGATGCGCTTCACCGCCCGGTAATCCGTTGACGTAAAACAGGCACTCCAGCATCGCGTGCGGATCGCGATAGCTCATCAGCGAGCCGGGCACCTGCACTTCCTGATCGAGAGGAACCTTGGTCTTGGCGGAGAAGTGTTCGGCTTCCTGCTCGATGCCGTACTTCTTCGCGAAATCGCCGACGGTGACCTTTGCGCCGACGTGCGATCCGAAACCGACCGGATAGATCAGCGACGGCTTGCCGGTCTGCGCAAGTTCGAAGGCGCGCGCGTACGCGGCCAACAACCGGGATCGCTCATGCAGCGACGGAATCTCGAGAATCTCGATGCCCAGGCTCGACGCGATCGGCCGCACGTCCTTGTTCATCACTTTTGCGGTCGTGCCCGACAACTGGATGCCGTTGCGGTGCATCACCATCGTCATCGGCGCACCGTGCAGGCTGGCGGCGACCATGCCGTTTAGCGCCTGTCCCGAAATCCAGCCGGCGTCGCCGGTATGGCACACCACGAGCGTGTCCTTACGGTGCGCGGCTTTCAGTCCCAGCGACCATCCCGCCGTCACCGGAATGGCGATGCCGAGACGCCCGGAGCCGAGCGGCGTGCCGCCGGGAATCCACGACACGTGGCCGGCAATGTCGAGACTGCGGCGGAACTTCTCGATGACGCGTTCACGCGGCAAGAAGCCGAGCGCGGACAGCGCGGAGTAATAGCCGATGCTGGTGTGCCCGTGTTCGATGGAAAACTGGCGGCCCTGGTAGTCGACGATGCCGAGGGTCATCAGCAGCGGGCCGATCAATTCGAGGCCGCCGCCGAGGTGATCGATGTCGTTGATCTTCGCCATCGAGATCAGCGATTCGATCGCGATCCGGGCGGCGGTCTTCTCGAGCGCGGCAAGGGCCAGGTCCTGGGCGCCGGTCAGCGTGCCCGACGCGAGGTCGAGCGCGAATGGCAGCACCTCCGAGCGCACGGTTTCGCCCAGGGTCGGCGTATCCGCCAGCAACGCGGCGTTGCGCGCCTGCTGCGCGTCGAATTGCCGCTGAAGTGAATCACTATGCGCTGCGCGAGTCTCGGTCATGGTCAGGTCGTCAATCAGGCAGTCGGGCCATCAGGCCATCAGGAAGAATCAGGAAGAGAGCCAAGAAAGTTTATCAGTAAAATGGAGGGATGGTCTTGTTGCGCTACCTCTATGTCGTGGCGCTGGTGATCTGGGTTGGCGGCCTGGTGGTCGCCGGCGCGGTTGTGGCGCCGTCGGTGTTCGGCGTGCTGCAAGCGTGGAACGAATCCCAGGGCCGCGTGCTGGCGGGACAGGTGTTTGGTGCGGTGCTGTTACGCCTGACGTGGCTGTCGTACGCGATGGCGGCGGTAATGTTCGTGACGCTGACGCTGCACCGGCTGCTCGGCGCCCGGCCGCTGAAGTACGGGATTCGCGTCGGCATCATGGGACTGATGGTCCTGCTGATGATGGCGATGGGCTTCTACATCATTCCGAAGGTCAACGCGATCCAGGCCGGCGTCAGCGGCCCGATGTCGCAACTGGCGGCCACCGACTCCCGGCGCATGGAGTTCGATCGGCTCCATGGCCTCTCCAACATTCTCTTTTCCATCACCGCCCTCGGCGGCCTGGCGCTCTGTTTCTGGGAATCTCGCGAATGATCATCACGTTAATTCCCGGCGACGGGATTGGTCCGGAAGTGACGCGCGCGGTGGTGCGCATCCTCGCGGAGACCGGCTTCACGCCCGAGTGGGAATCGTTCTCGGCCGGCGCGGCAGCGGTCAAGGAACACGGCACCACGCTGCCGCAGGCGCTGCTCGATTCGGTGACGCGCAACAAGATCGCGCTGAAGGGCCCGATCACCACGCCGATCGGCAAGGGCTTCACCAGCGTCAACGTCGGCTTGCGCAAGGCGCTCGACCTGTACGCGAACCTGCGGCCGGTGTGGAACCTGCCGTCCGTGCCGTCGCGCTTCAGCAACGTCGACCTCGTGATCGTGCGCGAGAACACCGAGGACTTGTACGCCGGCCTCGAGCACACCGTCGTGCCGGGCGTCGTCGAGAGCATCAAGATCATCACCGACAAGGCGTCGACCCGCATCGCGGAGTTTGCGTTCGAACAGGCGCGCCGCCGCGGCCGCAAGCGCGTCACCGCCGTGCACAAGGCCAACATCATGAAACTCAGTGATGGCCTGTTCCTCGAATGCGCGACCAGAGTCGCCGCGAGGTATCCCGACATCGCCTTTGACGATCGCATCGTGGATGCGGCGTGCATGCACCTGGTGATGCATCCGGAACGGCTTGACGTGCTGTTGTTGCCGAATCTCTACGGCGACATCGTGTCGGACCTGTGTGCGGGCCTGGTGGGCGGACTCGGCGTCGTGCCGGCGGCGAATCTCGGCGAGAACGGCGTCGGTGTGTTCGAAGCGGTCCATGGCACCGCGCCCGACATCGCCGGCCGCGACATCGCGAACCCGACGGCGCTGCTGCTCTCCGCGGTGTTGATGCTGCAGCACCTGCACGAAGACCACAAGGCCGACGCCATCGTCGCCGCCTTGAAGAAGGTGCTCGCCTCGGGCCACGTGACGCCGGATCTCGGCGGATCGGCGACGACCACATCCTTTGCCGATGCGATTTGCCGCGAGCTAAGATAGAACTGCGCCTCGATGCCAACTGACACCATTGCTGAAGCCGTGCTTGCTCGCGAAGACGTCGCCCGTTTTCTCGAGGGCAGCGCCGGTGCGCCCAGCAGTGCGCGGCGCACCAAGGTGATGCAGTACCTCGAGGAGCTGCAGACCACGCAGCGCTACGAGCTGTACCGGGCGCTCGAGTATCCGCTCTATCCGATCCTGCGAAAGATCGAGCGTCAGGGCGAAAATCAGCAACTCGCCGTCGAGGCGGTCAAGAAGGGCCGCGTGGCGTATGCGTCCAACCACCGCAGCCACATTGATTACCTGGTCGAGCCGCTGGTCCTGGACGATGCGGGGATCCGGCCGCCGATTATCGCCGCCGGCATCAACCTGTTCGGCGGTCCGCTCGGCCTGATCCACAAGCACGTCACCGGCGCCTTGCCGATCCGGCGCGCCACGAAAGATCCGGCGTACCTGATCACGCTGAAAGCGTACGTCAGCGAACTGCTGCACAAGCACGACCTGTTTTTCTATCCGGAAGGCGGCCGCAGCTACAGCGGCGAGCTGAAGCCGATGAAATCCGGCCTGCTCAATGCCTGCATCGATGCGCAGGTGCCCGGGCTGCAGTTGATTCCGGTGGCCGTGTCGTATGACCTGGTCCTCGAGGATCACGTGATCGCGCGCCAGAAGATCAAGCGCAGCCAGAAAGCGTTCAGCCGCGAAATTGCGGAACTGGTCCGCTACGCCGTCGGCTATCGCAGCCGCGCGTTCGTGACGTTCGGCAAGCCGATCTCGCTCGACGGCATCGACCATGAGTCCAAGAAGGCGGCCATCGATCTCAGCCGGCACGTCCGCGCCGAAATCGGCCGGCTCTACAAAGTGCTGCCGACGGCGGTCCTGGCCGCGGCGATGACGAAGTCCGCCACGACGGCGGAACTGACCTCGAGCATCAACGGCGTGCTCGATGTGCTGCGCGCGGCGAATGCCAACCTGGGCGTCACGACCGCGGACGAAGTATTGGCCGAGGCCACCGAACCACTGATCACCCGCAACATCATCGTTGTCGAGCAGGGACGTTACCGCGTGCGCGAGCGCAACGTGCTCCGCTACTATGCGCGATCGCTCGCGCACCTCTTATCGCCGCCCGGTTCGACCCACTGATGCTCGACGCTACCTCGAAGGCCCTGTTCCACGGACTCGCACAAATCCCCACCCTGCAGCGCCTCGCCTCCAAATACGGGATGGCCCCTGGCGGCGGCTTTGCGCGGCGCTTCATTGCCGGCGAATCGGTCGACGAGGCGGTTGCCTGCGTGGCGGACCTGCCGAAGAAGGGGCTGCACCTCACGCTCGACTACCTCGGCGAGAGCGTGTCGAGCGCGGCCGCCGCGGCCGCCGCCACCACCGACTACGTCGCGATCATCAAGGCGATCGTCGCGTCCGGCATCGAGCGGAACATCTCGCTCAAGTTGACGCAGCTCGGCCTCGACGTCGATCGCGCCACGGCCGTCGACAACATGCGCCGCATCCTCGAACCGGCCGATGCGAATGGGTTCTTCGTGCGCATCGACATGGAGAATTCGCCGTACACCGAGGCGACGCTGGACATCCTCGACACGCTGTGGCGGCAGGGCCATCGCAACGTCGGCACGGTGATCCAGTCCTACATGAAACGATCGCCCGACGACATTCACCGCCTGAACGTGATCGGCGCGCGCGTGCGCCTGGTGAAGGGCGCCTACAAGGAACCGAAGACCGTCGCCTACCAGAAGAAGAGCGAGGTCGATGCCGCGTTCATCGACCTGATGAAGACGCTGCTCGACGAAGGGACGTATCCGGCGATTGCCACGCACGATCCGAACATGATCGAGGCCACCAAGGCGTACGCGAAGCAGCGGGGCTACGCCAACGATCGGTTTGAATTCCAGATGTTGTACGGCATCCGCCGCGACATGCAGGTGGCGCTGGTCAAGGAAGGCTACCGCGTGCGCGTCTACGTGCCGTTCGGCAAGCAGTGGTATCCGTACTTCATGCGCCGGCTCGGCGAGCGTCCGGCGAACGTGGCGTTCGTGTTGCGGGGAATATTTAGCGAGCGTTCCTAAGGGCGTTCAGACGAACGTTCAGACGGACGTTCAGACGGACGTTCAGACGGACGTTCAGACGGACGTTCTGGCGAATACGTCAGCGACACCAGTCGCGACTGAGGTTCACGAGGGCGTCGCGGCACTGCAACACCGACTGCGCGTCCACCCATTCTTCGACACTATGTAGTCCCGCTCCCGACGGTCCAAACAGGATCGACGGAATGCCCGCGTCGCCAAGGATCGCGGCATCGGTCCAGAAGCTCATCCCGATCGCCGGAGAGGAACTACCAGTCGCGCGAAGCATCGACATCGGCAACTCATGACCAGCCGCAATCTCGTATGGTGACCGCGCAAACATTTCCTTGCTCGCACCTTTGAAGTCCGGATCTTCCGACCGCAATCGCGCGAGCAACTCTTCGACCTCCCGCGCCGCGATACCGGGCACTTCGCCGGGAATTGAGCGGCGTTCCATCTGCAGGTGACAGCGATCGGGATAGCTGCTCAGTTCGCGGCCGCCTTCGATCAACGAGGCATGCAGCGAGGCGGTGCCCAGCAGCGGATGCGACGCGCGTGACTGCAGATCGCGATCGATCGCATCGAGGCCGGTCAGCACGCGCGCCATCAGGCGGATCGCGTCGCGGCCCTCACGCGGGCGGCTGCCGTGCGCGGCGCGGCCTTCGGTTTCAATCTCCACCCACTCGAAACCCTTGTGCGCGATCGCCACTTGCAGATCCGTCGGCTCGGTGACGACGGCGCCGTCGGCGCGCCAGCGCGTGACGAGCGCATCGGCGCCAATGCTGGCGTGTTCCTCATCGACCACGCACGCGATCACCAGCTTCCCCGCCGCCAGGCCGCCGGATTCGGCGATGACGCGGGCGACGTCGATCATCGCCGCGACGCCGCTCTTCATGTCCTGCGAACCGCGGCCGTAGATCTTTCCTTCGCGTTCGACGGGATCGAACGGCGCCTTCATGCCGTGGACGCCAACCGTATCGATGTGTCCGCAGAACATCAGCGATCGACCGGGCATGCGCCCTTCGAGGGTGCCGACGACATTCGGCCGGCCGGGTGCGACGTCCTGGGTCTCGACGGTCAGGCCGATGCCGCGCATCGCCTCGGCAATCGTGCGCGCGACCGCCGCTTCGCCAGCGGCGCCGGGCACGAGCGAGGGATTGACGGAGTCAACCGCGATCAGTTGTTTGAGGAGTTCGAGAGCTCGGTCCATGAGGCCTTCAGCCTTCGGCCTTCGGCCTTCGGCGTATCGAAGCCATCATATGCTGTCACTGTGGATCTCGAACATCAGGCCCGGCGGATTGCCGAGGCCGCGCGCGGTGCGGGCGGACGGGCGCTGTGCGTCGGCGGATTCGTCCGCGACCGCCTACGCTCGCTTGCGCGAGCTACGGCGGGTCAAGTCGCGGCAACGACAGCGAAGGATCTCGACATCGAGGTCTTCGGGGTCCCGCAGGATCGATTGCTCGCCTTGCTGCAGTCGCTGGGAAAAGTGGTGCCGGCCGGCCAGGCCTTTCCCGTCTACAAGCTCGGCGATATCGACGTCGCCCTTCCCCGCCGTGAATCGAAAACGGGAACAGGCCACAAGGGCTTCACCGTCGAAGGCGATCCGGCGATGTCATTCGACGAGGCCGCCCGCCGCCGCGACTTCACGATCAACGCGATCGGCTGGGATCCGCTGACCGGCGAGTACCTCGATCCATTCTCCGGACGCCGCGATTTGGATTTGCGTGTGCTTCGCGTGGTCGATCCGCAGACGTTTGCAGACGACTCCCTTCGTGTCCTTCGTGCCATCCAGTTTGCCGCGCGCTTCGAGTTGACGATCGATCCGGAAACCGCTCGCATCTGCTCCGCCATCGCGCTTGATGATCTGCCGGCGGAACGCATCTGGGGCGAGTTTGAAAAGCTGCTGCTCCAGGCCGCTCGGCCGTCGATTGGCTTCGCCTTCGCACGCGAGCTCGGCGTGGTCCGGCAATTGCTGCCGGAGATGGAAGCGCTCTACGACTGCCCCCAGGATCCGGAATGGCATCCCGAAGGCAACGTCTGGATCCACACGCTGATGGTGATCGACAAGGCCCGCGCGCTGAACGGTGATCTCGATCGGCCCCGACTGGCGACGGTGATGCTCGCCGCCGTCTGCCACGATCTCGGCAAGCCGGCCACGACCGCGATCATCGACGGCCGCGTCAAGTCACCGAATCACGAGGCGATGGGCGTGGCACCGGCGACGGCGCTCCTCGATCGCCTCAACATCAACACGCTCGACGGCTTCGACGTGCGCGGCCAGGTGCTCGGCCTGGTCACCGAACACCTGCGGCCGATCGCGTTCTGGAAGACCAGGGACACCGTGACGGACGGCGCGTTCCGGCGACTGGCCCAGAAGGTGAATCTCGAACTGCTGGCGCAATTCGCGCGCGCCGATTGCCTTGGACGCACCGGCGTCTTCGACTGTTCCGGCGTTGACTGGTTCATCGAGCGGGCGCGTTCGCTTGGCGTCGAACACAAACCGCCGGCGCCCATCCTGCTGGGCCGCCACCTGATTGAGCTCGGCGTCTCGCCGGGGCCGCGGATGGGAGAAATCCTGAAGGTGATCTACGAGCAGCAGCTCGACGGCGGCGTCATGTCACTCGACGACGCCATCGCCGCCGCCCGCGCGATTATTGCTTCGTCAACGTAACCGGGGAGCGGCCGCTCCACGGTAGCGGAGAGGAACCAGAGACGAGTTGAAAGGTCGTGGTAAACACGCCCTCGATGATCGTCCCGGACAGGTTGCCGGTGAAGCCAAACGAACGATTCGCACTCACCCCATCCGCGGTCGGCACTGTTTCCTGCGTGAGAAATGAAACGGCGCCGCCGGCAACGGTTACGTTGGCGGTCGGCATCCCCCAGGCGCCGGGCTGACGTCCGACCTGGGGACCATTCGGACAGGTGCTCGTCACGACATCGCCGACGGCATTCACCAGGCGGGCAGTGCCCGTCGCGCCATCGAGCGTGATCTCGAGGGTCGCGGTATACCGCTCGAGCCGGCGGCAGGCAGTGAAGAACACATCCACGTCGAATGCAAATGGCCCCCTGAACACCTGCGAGGTGTCAGCGTCCTGACCGTTCTTGGCCGCCTCGATCCCGACGAGCGCGCCTGCGCCGGCCACACCGCCAATGATGCCGATGGTGGTCGCCGACAATCCGCCACCGGCTCCGCCCGCAGCTCCGCCACTCGCCCCCGCCGCGCCACCACTCGTGCCCGCGCCGGTGGCGCCCGCAGCCGCGGCCGCTTCGGCCGCCGTCATCACGTTGACCTGCGTGATCGCCGCGGTGACGACCTGTCCTTGAAACGCCGCTTCAACACTGATATTGACCGCTCCGGCCGAGAGCGGCGTGAAACCGGTAGCCACGGCCTGCCCTGCGGCATTGGTGGCGATCGAAATCGTCGATGCGCCGCCCTGGAACGCCGCAGTGCGTCCACCATTCACGGCGAACGTCACCATCGCGCCAGGCACGGGGTTGTTGTTGCGATCGCGCACTTCGACGAGTGGCGCGACCGCGGTCTTCTGCTGGATGACGTTGACGGAATCTTCGCCGGACAAGACGACGATGCGAAGGGGCGCCGCTTGTTGCGCAAACGCAGCGTGAGGGCCGAACAGTAGTACGAACGACGCGATCAATCCGGGGGCAAGACGGATCACCGAAAGCGCTCCTAGTCAGTATTGTTGGGCGACGTACTTTGCGAATGTTTCGGGCGCCACATTACCACCGCTGACGACCGCCACGACAGCCCCGTTCGAGGCATCGACATGACCAAGTCCAAGCGCCACGGCCGCCGTGGTGATTGCGCCGCTCGGCTCCACCATGGAGTTGATCCGTTCTCGTGGACGGTTTAGTTTCGCCACTTGTGACACGGTGCGTCGTTCGTACTCAGCCGGACTGATCTGACCGAGCGTCGAGTGACGGCGCTGCTGGTTATAGAACACTTCAATGAAATCAAACAAGGCCATCTTGGCTTCGCCGCAGCTGTCAAAGTGCTCGCGCTCCTCGCTCTTGACGGTCTTGAAGAAGCTCTCCATCACGGCGTTGTCGTAACAATTGCCGCGACGACTCATGCTGCACATGATGCTGCACGTCTCGAGCGGTATCGCGTGACCGAGACCGAGTGAAGCCGCCGCGAAAGAAAGCGGCATCGGCTTATTGCTTCTGTAGAGTGATCGAGGTCCGCATCGGCACCCGCGGAAAGTTTGGTCCGGACGCGATCCAAATCATGTCGATTTGACCGGTGATGGTCGCACCGGACAGGGCACCGAGGAACTTAAAGGTCCGATCGATGGTCACGCCCCCGCCATCGCTCGACGGCACGTTGTCCTGCGAGGTGAAGGTCATGCTTGACGCTGTGCCAGCGACCGGCCCATCCGGCATGCCCCACTTGCCGTCGCCCATTCGACCGACAGCCACTCCGGAACACGTCGATGCGGAAACCGACAGGGCGCCATCCTGGATCTCGCCTTGCCCGCTGATCGATTCGGCGGACTGCTGCTTCAACTCGATAGACAACGCACCCGTGTAAACGTCCGTGTGTGCGCAATTCGCGAAATTGTACGTACCGGTTAACGAAAACGTGCCGACGTATTTGTCGCCGCCGCCGAGTACTTTCGCACCCGCGACCGCGCCCACCGCTCCGGCCGCCGCCACACCACTCACGATGCCGATCGTGGTCCCCGAAATGCCTCCACCGGCTCCGCCCGCAGCGCCGCCACCCGCTCCTGCCGCGCCGCCTCCCGATCCCGCGCCGGTCGCACCTGCGGCCGCCGCGGCTTCGGCGGCGGTCATCACGTTGACCTGGGTGATGGCCGCAGTCACGACCTGACCCTGGAACGCAGCCTCAACGCTGATGTTCACTGCGCCGGTCGTCAGCGGTGTCAGTCCGGTGGCCACGGCCTGCCCGGCGGCATTCGTGGCGACGCTCATCGTCGTCGCGCCGCCCTGGAAGGCGGCGGACTTGCCGCCCTGAATCGCAAACTTCACCATCGCGCCGGCAACGGGATTGTTATTGCGATCGCGCACTTCGATGAGAGGGGCAACGGCCGTCTTCTGCTGAATGACGTTGACGGATTCTTCGCCTGACAAGACCACGATGCGAAGCGGCGGCGCTTGTTGCGCAACCGCTGCGTGGGCGCCGAACAAGAGTACGAACGATGCGATCAATCCGGGGGCAAGACGGATCACTGAAAACGCTCCTGGTCAGTATTGTTGGGCGACGTACCTTGCGAATGCTTCGGGCGCCACATTACCACCGCTGACGACCGCCACGACAGCCCCGTTCGAGGCATCGACATGACCAAGTCCAAGCGCCACGGCCGCCGTGGTGATTGCGCCGCTCGGCTCCACCACCAGCCGCGCATTCCTGAACAGCCACGCCACGTTTGCGGCAATGTCCTCTTCGCCGACCGTGACCACTTCGTCGACGAACTTCTGGATGTGCGCGAAGGTGATGTCGCCGGGACGCAGGTTCATCAATCCGTCCGCAATACTCTTCGACGACGGCAGCGTCGTCGGCTTGCCAGCGGCGAGCGACGTGGACATCTTCGGCGCGCCTTTTGGCTCGACCGCGACGATCCGGACTGAAGGTTTCGACAACTTGATCGCGGTCGCGACCCCTGAGGCCATGCCGCCGCCGCCCACCGGCACGAACACCGTCCCGACGTCGGGACACTGCTCGAGGATCTCGAGGCCCATCGTGCCCTGTCCGATAATGATCTGCTTGTGATCGAACGGCGGCACGATGGTCAGGCCGCGCGCCGCGGCTTCCTGTTCCGCGCGCTGCTGCCGGTCGAGCGAGGTCGTGCCCTCCATGATCACTTCCGCGCCGTACGACTTGCAGCCCTCAATCTTCACCTGGGGTGCGGTCGTCGGCATGACGATCACGGCGGGTGCGCCGAGCGTCTGCGCCGCCAGCGCGACGGCCTGGCCGTGATTGCCGGAGGAATAAGTGATGACGCCGCGCGCGAGTTGATCCTTGGATAACTGCGAGATCATGTTGAACGCGCCGCGGATCTTGAACGCACCCATGGGTTGGAGGTTCTCGCATTTCAGCCAGAGTGCCTGATGTGCGTACTGTGCCTGCGTGCCGGGCCAGGGTGCTTTCAGCAGCGGCGTATAGAGCGCGCTCGAACGGATTCGTTCCCGCGCGGCTTTGATCTCGTCGAGTGTAACCAGCTCCACTATTTCTTTCTCACTTCGGCGAACTGATCGCCGTCGTTGTACTTCGGCATCTCGGGCTGCTGCGCGATGCGCCAGCCCAGCTGCGCCAGCAGGCGCATGTCGTTGGTGCCGCCGGAGAAATCCCACGACGGATCGTATTGATCGCTCGGCTGGTGATAGTCCTTGTCGTTGAACGCTTCCTGCTTCTTCAGCAGCTCCGCGGCGTTCGCGCCCGTGAACTGCTTCGGCTCGCCCATCGACAAGGCCGGCACGCCGGCCTTCGCGAACGAGAAGTGATCGGAGCGGAAGAAGTAGCCGCGCTCCGGATGCGTATCACCCGTGAGCGTACGGTTGCGTTCCTTCAAGAGCGCTTCCAGCATCGGACCCAACGTCGATCGCTCGACGCCGAGCTGCACCATGTCAGTCGACGGTCCAAGGTTGTTGATTTCGTCGATGTTGATATTGGCGGCGATCTTCTCGACGGGCACGGGCGGATTCTTCGCGAGAAACGCCGAACCGAGCAGTCCTGACTCCTCGCCGGTGACGAAGGCGAAGTAAACCGAGCGAGCGGGCTTCTGCGCCGCCTTCGCGAACGCCTTGGCAATTTCCAGCACGCCGGCGCAACCGGATGCGTTGTCGTAAGCGCCGTTGAAGATGCGATCCGTATCCTTGGTGTCGCCGGGTTGCATCTCGCGGGTGCCGAAGTGATCCCAGTGCGCGGTGTAGAACACGGCTTCCGAAGGATTCGTCGTCCCCTTGATCACGCCGATCACGTTCGCCGCGGTCTTGCGCGACGAATGCTGCATCAACGTCGCCGCCGCCTTGGTGCTGAGCGGTACGGCCTTGAAGCCGCGCTTGCTGGCGGCCGCGCGCATTTGATCGAGATCGTGGCCGCCCCGCTTTGCCAGATCCTTCGCGGCGGCATTCGTGATCCACCCCTTGATACCGAGCGCGGGCTCTCCGGGCTGCGGCGGAAGCGAGTACTGCGTGCCGCTCCACGACGACTGCACCACCTGCCACGGATACGTCGCGGACTCGTCGGTGTGAATCAACAACGCACCGGCGGCGCCTTGACGCGCGGCTTCTTCAAACTTGTAGGTCCAGCGCCCGTAATACGTGAGCGCCGGTCCGCCGAACAGCGTCGGCTCGTCGGCAGGCGCAGGCGGATCGTTGACCATGATCAACACCCACTTACCTTTCACGTTCACGTCCGCGTAGTCGTTCCACTTCAGCTCCGGGGCGTTGATGCCGTAGCCGACAAACACCACGTCGCCCTGCACCTGGACGCGCGGCTTCTCGAGTCCCGAGAACGCCACCACGTCGGAGAAATATTTGTAAGTGTTGCCGGGCACGCTGAGCACGAAGTTGCGCTCGACGACCGATTCCACGATCGGCACCTGTTGGAAGTAGGTGCCATCCGGCGCGCCTGGCGCGACGCCGAGATCGCTCAGTTGCTTCGCCAGGTACTCCTGCGTCTTCTGTCCGCCGGGAGTCGCCGGGGCGCGGCCGCCGAAGTCGTCGGACGAGAGAATCTTGTCGTGATTGGTCAGCGACTCCGTCGTGATTTGATCTTCAGCGGGACCCGCTGGCGGAGCCGGCGGCGGTGCGGGCTTGCTGCACGCGGCGGTGAATACAAGAAGGGCGGCACACGCGGCTTTACGCATGCCACTCAGTATATTTCGGGCGGGTAGGGCGGGTAGGGCGGGTTTGTTACCGCTCGCGTTGCGCGTTGCGGAATTCTTCGACGAGGCGCGGGACGCTGTTCACGACGCCGGCCTGCGTCGGCTCCCATTCCAAGGCGCGGGCCTTCGGGCTGCGGACCTTCTGATCGAGCGCCAGCGCGTCGGCGTAGGTGCCGAGCTTCTTGCGCGCTTCGGTCATCGGCATGTTGCGGATGTCGGGACGCTGCGGCACCTGGGCCGCGATCGCCTCGACAATATCCATCACCCGCTCATCCGCTTCATCCGTCGCGTGAATGATGCCGGCCGCCGTCGGCGATTCGAGGATTCGCACGTAGAGATCGGCCAGGTCGTGGTCGTAAATGCACGCCCAGCGGTTCTTGCCGGGCCCGACCACGCGAATCAGCCCGTTGAGGGCGTCCTTGATCAGGTCCGCGATGATGCCGCGGCCACCGCCGTAGACGATGCCGGGACGGACCACCACGGTGCGGAGCGACGCGGAAAACGCGGACAGGATGATGTCTTCATGAGCGGGACGCCACTCAACATGCGGCGGCGGATCGAGCGGCGCGTCTTCCGCAGCCGCCATCGCGGTGCGGCCGAGCACCCAGACTCCCGAGGTGTAGATGAAGACGCGGGATTTCCCGTCGGCCTGGCTGGCCTGCGACAGCGCGCCGAACATGACGGCGAGCGCGTCCTTTTCCTTGGCGACGCCGCGCGGCGACGACTCCAGGGCGGTGTGCACGATGGCGTCGGCGGCCTTCACCGCATCGGCGTACGTCTTCGGCAGCCCGAGCTCGCCAATGATCGGCGTGGCGCCTTTCGCCAACAGCCGTTCGGCTTTCTCCGGATCGCGCGCCAGCGCCGTGACCCGGTGGCCACCTTTAATCATCGCGTCGAGCACGGCCGACCCGATGTAACCGGTGGCGCCCGTCAAGAAAACCTGCATACGTACGGACACCTATTGTAATTCAGCCTTCGGCCTTCAGCCTTCAGCCTTCGGCACATCACGACTAAGATTCTCCATGTGACGACTCTCATCGACGTTTTCCGAACGTTGGAAACACGCCGCGGAGAATTCCTGGTTTATGACGACGGCTACCGTGTGCGCCGGCATACCTATGCCGATGTCACGCGCGCCGCGCGCGGGTTTGCGGCGCGATTGTCGGCGCGCGGTGTCGCAAAAGGCGACAAGGTCGTGTTGTGGGGCGAGAACCGTCCGGAATGGATTGCCTGCTATTGGGGCATCCAACTGATTGGCGCGATCGCCGTCCCGATTGACTATCGTTCGTCGCCGGAGTTCGCCGATCGCATCCGCCAGATCGTTGACGCGAAGGTCCTGGTGGCCGGCGACGACGTGGCCGCAGATGGCGCCGCGCGCACAACCGTCGTCTGGAAGATGGCCGACCTCGACTGGTCCGCCGATGGACCGGTCCCGGGCGTGGCGATCGATCGCGACGACATCGCACAGATCGTATTCACGTCGGGCGCCACCGCGGATCCCAAGGGCGTGGTCATCCGCCACCGCAACATCCTCGCGAACATGATCCCCGTCGCGGGCGAGATCGACAAATACAAGAAGTACGCGCGGCCGTTCCAGCCGATCCGTTTCCTGAATCTCCTGCCGCTCAGCCACATGTTTGGCCAGTCGATGGCCACCAACATCCCGCCGCTGATCGACGGCACCGTCGTGTTCATGCGCAGCTTCAACCCCCACGACATCGTCCGGCGCGTCCGCGAGTGGCGCATCTCGGTGATCGTGTGCGTGCCGAAGATCCTGGACGTGCTGAAGGACCATGCGCTGCGGATCGATCCGTCGGCGACCGAGCCGGCGAAGGGGCTGTCGATTCCGGCGCGCTGGTGGAAGTATCGAAAGATCCACGGCATGTTCGGCCTGAAGTTCTGGGCGTTCATCGTCGGCGCGGCGCCACTCGGATCGGCCCTCGAGGATTACTGGAAGCGGCTCGGGTTTGTGGTGATCCAGGGCTACGGTCTCACGGAGACGGCGCCGATCGTCACGATGAATCACCCCTTCAAGACCAACACCGGATCGGTGGGGAAACCCATTGCGGGGGTCGAGGTGAAGATCGCGGAAGACGGCGAGATTCTCGTGCGCGGCGAGAACGTCACGACCGGATACTACGAGTCCGCCTCCGCTCGCTCCGCGAGCTCCGGCGAGACAACCGCCCGCACTATCGATGAGGGCGGTTGGTTACACACCGGTGACATCGGCGAGCAGGATGCCGAAGGCCGATTGTTCATCCGCGGCCGCAAGAAGGAAATGATCGTTACGCCGGAAGGACTCAACGTTTATCCGGACGATGTGGAACGGGCACTGAACGATCAGAAAGGCGTGATCGAATCCGCGATTGTCGGCGCAGAGGGCGCAAGCGAACGCGTCCATGCCGTGCTGGTGCTCAATGCCGGAACCGACCCGGAAACGGTGGTGCGCGGTGCCAACGCCAGCCTCGCCGATCATCAGCGCATTCGTAGCTTTTCAATCTGGACTGACGGCTCGCTGCCTCGGACGGATGGAACGAAGAAGCTGAAAAGAACCGCCATTCGGGCCTGGGTCACATCCGGCGCCTCGCCAGCCGCAGCCGAGACCAACACCGATCCACTTCAGGCGTTGATGGCGAAGTTTGCGGGGGCGCGTGATCTTGGCGGCGCGACGTCACTCGAGGGGCTGGGTTTGAGCTCGCTCGAGCGTGTCGAGTTGATGGTGGCGCTCGAGGATCAATTCCAGACGCGCATCGACGAGACCAAGTTCGCCGGCGCGAAGACGCTCGACGATCTGCGCGCGGTGATCGCCGCCGCGCCGCAGGAAGCGCTCGTCGAGGAGCCCGTGGATTTCCCGACGTGGAATCGCGCCTGGCCGGTGCGGGTGATTCGCCGCGTGTCGCAGGCGACCTGGATCCTGCCGCTGGCGCGCGTCTTCGCGTGGGTCCGCGTCAGCGGGCTCGAGCACATCGAGCACCTCAACGGGCCGGTGGTGTTTGCCTCGAACCATCAAAGCCATTTCGATGTGCCGGTGATCCTGAGCGCGATGCCCGGACGCGTGCGCGCGACGATCGCGCCGGCGATGGCGAAGGAGTTTTTCAAGGCGCATTTCTTCCCGGAGCAGTTTTCGACGCGGCAGGTGATCACCAATCGCCTGAACTATTACCTGTCGGCGTTCTTCTTCAATACCTTCCCGTTGCCGCAGCGCGAAGCCGGGGCTCGACAAACGCTGCGCTACATCGGCGAAGTCACCGGCGCCGGATTTTCGGTGCTGATCTTCCCGGAAGGCGCGCGGACCGAAGACGGCTTGATCAAACCGTTCCGCGGCGGCATCGGCATGATCGGCTCACGCCTCGATGTGCCCATCGTCCCGGTCCGGCTCGACGGTGTCGATCGCGTCCTGCATATGCGCTGGAAGATGGCGAAGCCGGGCCCGGTGTCGGTGACGTTCGGTGCGCCGATGCGGCTTACTGGCGACAATTACGCTGAGCTGGCGAAGCAGGTGGAGCAGGCGGTACGAGATTTGCCTATTGCGGGCGCAACATGACACAATCTGTGGGTTCCGCCTTCGCTAAAAGCTACGGCGGGACAAGTGTCCGCCCCGCAAGGCGGCGTGACAGGGAGATGAATGAGTAAAGACGACCTGATTGATATGCAAGGCACCGTCGTCGCGGTGCACAGCGGCGGCCTCTACCGCGTGCAAGTCGACGCCGGCCACGAAGTTCTCGCGCAGCTCAGCGGACGCATGCGGCGGTTCCGAATCAAAGTGGTGCCGGGCGACCGGGTCACCGTCGGTATCTCGCCCTACGATCCGCAGCGCGGCATTATTACCTTCCGCGCGCGCTAGGCCACCGATTCACACCGATTAGACACAGATTTTGAACTCACATTCCGCTTCACCGCGCAGACCCGGCGGGCGCCGACCTGGTGGCCGTAGCGGCCGCCGCGGACCTGCCAAACCTTTTTCGGCACGACCGGCGACGCCGCCGCCCGACCTGCCGTGGGAAATGATCGACGTCGATGCTCCCGCGGTCGCGTTCGACTCGATGGGATTCGACAAGCGCCTCGAGGCCGGCTTTCACGGGCTCGGGTTCGAAGGCACCCGGCCGGTGCAAAGCGCCGTGATTCCGATGGCGCTCGAAGGCCACGACGTCGTGGCGTGCGCGCAGACCGGCACCGGCAAGACGCTGGCCTTTGCGGCGCCGATCATCGAGCGGCTGTTGAGCGAGACGCCGGGCTACGGCGACGCGGCGCGCGAGAGCTACACGCGGGCGCTGATCCTCGCGCCGACGCGCGAGCTCGCGGTGCAGATCGAAGATTCGCTGGTCGGCCTGACGTACCACACGCCGGTCACCTCCGCCGCCGTGTTCGGCGGCGTCGAGATGGGCCCGCAGGAACGCGCGCTGCAGGCGGGCGTGGACATTGTCGTGGCGACGCCGGGCCGGCTGATGGATCACATGCGCCACAGCAACACCGATTTCGTGCGCGTGCAGTTCCTGGTGCTCGACGAAGCCGACCGCATGATGGACATGGGCTTCTGGCCCGACGTGCAGAAGATCATGACGGCGCTGCCGCCGGATCGGCAGACGCTGCTCTTCTCCGCCACGCTGCCGAGTGAAATCCAGCGCATGGCGAAGGAAATGTTGAAGACGCCGCGCTACGTGCAAGTCGGCGCGAAGGGCGGCACCGCGCGGACGATCGATCACCAGATGGTGAAGGTCGAAACCGGCGAGAAGCTCGATTGGCTGGCGACGTTCGCCAGGCGCGAGGCGGACGGCCCGGTGCTGGTGTTCGTGCGCCGGAAGATCGACGCCGATCGCGTGACGCGGCACCTGGTGGGCAAGAGCATTCGCGCCGCCGCGCTGCACGCGGATCGCTCGCAGCAGGAACGATTATCAGCGGTGGAGGGGTTCCGATCGGGCAAGCATCCCGTGCTCGTCGCCACCGACATCGCGGCGCGCGGCCTCGACATCGAGGCCATCGCGCACGTCATTAATTTCGAAGTCCCGGATTCGCCTGAGACCTACGTGCACCGTGTTGGACGCACCGGCCGCTCGGGCGCATCGGGTCACGCGGTGACGCTCGTGTCGTCGCATGAACAGCGGTCGTGGTCCGCTGTGGAGGCTGCTCTTGGAATCTCCGCCAGATAACGTCTCACCGGCGGTCGCCCGTTTCCTGTCGTGCCGGTGGCGCAAGCCGCTCGAAGACGGCATTCCGGATCACTGCACGCATCGCGACGTGCTGCCGATGGCGGGCAAGGAAGGCTTCAACGCGGAATCGTGGTGCGCCGACTGCTCGCTCTATAAAGCGAAGCGGATGCCGCGGAAGCGTGAAGAGAATCAGCCGCCTCAGAATAACGACGACTGGCGCTTTCGATACTAGCAAGGTGCGTACAGTGCGTACGGGTGCCTGGGGTGCCTAGGGGTTGGTGCTTAAGAATTCGCGCGCGATTCGAATGATCGCGTTCTCGCAAAACGACCGCCGCTCGTCGCTGTCCGCGTCCTCAATCGCATCGGCCCAATACACAAACTGATCGACCGAGTGATCACCCAGTTCGAGGTGATAGAACACGTCGGTCCAGATCAGTCGCGCGCCGGCGGCCGGCGTGATTTCACCGGACACAATTCGTGCAGCATGCGTGCGCGCCAGGCTCTTCAGCGCTTCGGAGGGCATCAGTTGTGGTTCATGCAGGGGGCTGCAGGAACGGCAACCGTATCTCAACTGCCGGGGCGCAGAGTGACCTGATCGGGTCACGCCGATTTTCAGCGTGCAATTACAACTTTGTCGGGCACGGCCGATGGCCAGGCCTTCCTGCGATATTGTGAAGGCGTTGCCAACATCGACGAGGGGCGGATGGATCGCCGGCGTGCTGTGCGCCGGGCTCGCGGTCAGCGCCGTCATCTACACCTACCGGCTCGATCGCGTGCCGGCCTATCTGACGCTCGATGAGGCGCACTTCAGCGTCCACGCGGCGGCGCTGGCGGAGACGGGGCGAAATCTCAACGGGCAACTGCTGCCGCCGCTCATCAGCCTTGATGATCCCGAAGGCGAGCCGCTCGATCTGCCCTGGGGCTCGACGTATTACCTGCCCTTTGGGATGTACCTGATCGCGGCCGCCCTCAAGGTGTTGCCGCTCACCGAAGCGGCGGTGCGAACACCGTCGGCGCTGCTGGGCGGAACGATCAACGTGGCGCTGATCTTCGCCGTTGGCTTCGCGCTGTTTCGGAACCCGCTGGCGGCGATCGCGAGCGCATCGGTCCTCGCGCTCGCGCCGGCCAACGTGATCATCAGCCGCCAGGCACTGGATTCCGTTTGCCAGTTGCCGTTCATCCTCGGCGGGCTGTGGTGCCTCGCCACTTACATTCGAAGACCCGATCCTCGACTCGCGCTTTTGGCCGGCGCGATTCTCGGCTGCGGCATCTACGCGTACATCACGTCGACGATCTTCATGCCGTTCTACCTGGCGCTGTTCTGGTTCATCAGCTGGCGCGCGACAGTGCTCGATCGACGAGCGTTCCTGCTGTCGATCGCCGGCTTCGCGCTGGCGTTGCTGCCGATGGCGCTGTGGCTGATCGCGCATCCGGAAGCCGCGCGCAGCCTGCAGATGCAGTACAACCGCGCCGATCCGGGATCGGCGACGCTGATGCAGACGCTCGCCAGCGGCGGCGCCGGCGCCGCCCTCTCCAGCACGCTGCGCATCTACTGGAGCTACTTCGATCCATCGTTCCTGTTCGTGCAGGGCGGCAGCGCGCGGAACCTCTCCACCGGAGATGTTGGCGTGTTTCTCTTTCCGGTGGCGCTGCTCGCGCCGCTCGGCCTCTATCACCTGCGCTCGTATCGCCTCGTCCGCCTGTTGGTGATCATTGGCCTGCTGGCGGCTCCCCTGCCGGCGGTGATCAAAGGCGCGCCCTATGCGATCCAGCGCGCGTCGAGCCTGCTGATCTACGTGAGTTTGCTGTCGGGGATCGGTCTCGCATCGCTCGCCGCCTCAAAGCAGGTGGTCGCTCGGGCGAGTGCGGGACTCCTCGTGGTGTTGATGGCCTGGCAGTTCACCGGCTTCTATCGCGAATACCACGGTGCCTACCGCGCCAGTTCGGGGCAGGCGTACGATCCCACCGCGTTTCGGGATGCCGCCGACCTCGTGATCGCGTCCGACGGCCAGCGCGCCGCCGACGCGATCTACATGCCGTCGAACTTCTATGACGCCGGCGCAAAGTGGCGCTTCTACGCCTTCAGCCGCGATCGCCGATCGCTCTGGCACCGCACGAAATACTTTGCCGACATGGCGGCGTTGGGCGCCGCTCCAGCGAACACCATCGCGGTGTGGCCTCAGACCTCAACGAGCGCCCCGCCCCCCACCGGATGGACGATCGTGGGTGTCGTCACGAACATGATGGGCGAGCAAACCTCCGCCGTGATTCGGCGGCAGCCGTAATCGCTATTTCAATAGCAGCGTGAAAAACGACGGGTGATCGAGCTCGGGGACTTCCACGAGTGTCGTCGACCCGGACGCCAGCAGCGCCTTGACGTGCGGATCCTCACCGTTACCAAGGAGGATGCTGCCCCTGGGGACGACGTCGAGTGATTCGTTTTCCTTGAGGAAGATCGCCCGCGACAAGAGATCCTCGTGGCCGAGAGTGGTCGCATAGAAGCGCCAGTACGGCGGCAGGTAGCGGTTCTTCTGATCCCAGTCACCACGTCCACTGCGGAGATTCATGAAATAGATCGGCGCATCAGGACGCGCGGCGGATGCGGCGATCACCTCCGTGAGGGCACCCTTGACGTTGCCCTGCAGCCAGGGCGACAGGCGCGACTGATATTCGCCGTGATAGTCGCGCACCACCGACCCGAACTGCACCGCGATGACGATCACGTTGAGCACCAGCAGCAGCCGCCCGTGCTTCACTCGTGATGCGAGCATGGCCATCACGAGGGCGATCACGCCAATCACGGTGACTCGCGTCGCCGTCTCGCTCATCCGCCCTTGCATCGAGATCGTGTATGCAAGATAGGCGAGTCCCACCGCCAGTGCAGCGCCACCACCGATTGTGGCCACGGCCTTGAACCACGGGATTCGCTTGATCGAGTCGATGCGCTCCGCGCCAAGCGCCGCCAACAGGGCGCCAAACGGCAGGAGCGCTGTCGCACGGCGAAGCGCGCCTTCTTCAACCAGCACACTGGCGGCGAGCGGTGCGGTGAGAAATCCAAGCAGGATCAGCGTCCTGGCGACATTACGGCGCGTCAGCGCCGCGTACACGCCGGCGCCGAGCAGCACGCCCGATGCGGGCACGAACACGCCGGTGGTGCGGGTCGAGAACGGCAGGTAAACGTCGCCGAGCTTGAACAGGAACTCGATCCCGAAGAAGTTTCGATAGCGATTGAACATCGCGACGAAGTCGAACGATCCGACGATGCCGGAGGCTGTCGCTTGCTCGCGCGCTTCGACCAGGTTATAGCGATGCGCGGTCTGTTCGATCGCGGCCGGATGCTGCGACAGCCAGATCGCGAACAGCGTCACCGGCAGCGCGAACGCCGCGACCAATGCGGCCGACTCGCGCCAGTCCCGCCGGCGCGTCATCATCACGATCAGCGAGAGGGCGACGTAGACCGGCATCATCACCAGCGAGGAGATGTAGCTGTACCACCCGATGCCAAGACACAGGCCCGCGGCGACAAACCAACCAATGGCCCGGGGCTTTTCCAGCGCGGTCAGCAGGCAATACAGCCAGGCGAGGATCACCGGCACCGGATAGGTGTAGTCGAGCGCGTAGCGGCTGAGGATGAAGAAGCCAGGTGCGCACGCCAGCACGACGATCGAGACGAGCGTGGCGTAGCGATCGCCAACGGCCTTGCGCGCCACCGCCACTGACAGCGCCATGCTCGCCAATGCGATCAGGACGGTGGGAAACCGGATCGCCCATTCGGTAAGCGGCAACACTTTCAGGAACACGGCCGAGATGTAGTAGATCGCCGGCATGAACCAGTTGCCGCTCGTCGCGACAAACACGTAGAGCGGCATGAAGACGCCGTCAAGGGTCCGGCCGGTACGGGCCAGCGAGATTGCGTCGTTGGCGATGATCGCTTCATCGGGCGCGAGGTACAGCGGGGCGCTGCCCAGGCGCATCAGGTAGACCATCGCCGCGGCGGCCAGCAGGCCAAGCGCTGCCAGCCAGAGCGTCGTGTTGGTCAGTTCGTGTTCGGGTTGCTGCGAGTCCATCGATCGGCCAGCGCCGCGGCGCCGCCACCGGCAAGCATCGCATAGAGCGGCAGGAACGGCACGCGAAAGCGCGAGTACGCTTCGACGCCCAGCGACATCACGACGAGGTACGTGATGGTGAGCAGCATCAGCGTGGCGGCCAGCCGATCGGCCCGCCACCAGTAGATCGCGCCAATGCCGGCCAGCAGCGCGAGCGGCACCGTGTAGCCAAACGCCAGCAGTCGCGTGGTCGATTCCGGCAGGCCGGTCATTCCCGCCAGCATGTTGGCGCCACCGCCAAACATGATCATCGCCAAGGCGCGCGCGGCTTGCATGCCGGCGCCGGTCGGGTCCGCCAGGATGATCGGCATGGCGAGGTCGTCGTAGAGGGTGGCGCGCAACGTGATTGGCACCGTCGCGCATTCGCGTCCGAATCGCGCCACGACCTCCCGGCAGGCCGCGGCTTCGAGCTCCACCTGGCGACGCTGGATGTTGGCATCGATGCCGCCGGGATCACGGATGGCGAGCGTGCCGGCGGCGCGATACAGCAGCAGGTTGATATTGCTGATCGAGCTGAAGGTGGCGACGCCGGTCTCCAGATAATTGCGGCCGATCCAGCCGGCCGAGACCGCAAGACTGGCGATCACGATCAGCATCGCGGCACGCAGGCGAATTTCTCGAGACCCTGCAATGACGATCGCCACTGCCAGGGGCACGCCAAGCAAGATCGCCACCGGCCGCACCAGCGCGGCGACACCGGCGAGGATGCCGGCGGCGACCAGACCAGCGGTCGAGCGGGACCGGGCCGATCGATTCGCCTGCCAGACCGACGCACACACCACGACGGCGGCGAGCGTTTCGGTGAGGATGGAATTGGTGGCTTGCAGGGCGGGAAGATCGACCGCGGTAATCACCCCCGCGATCACCGCCGCGATGGTGTTCCCCGTCATCCTCATGCACAGCCCCGTCGTGGCGGCCACCACCAGGATCCACAACAGCCGCTGCATGAGGATTGCGCCGGCATAACCAAGATGGGACGCGAGGAAGACTGCGAGAAACACCGGATAGCCCGGTGTGCGCACCGTGTCGGGCTCGCCGAGCGCGTTGCGGGCCGCGCCGGTCGAGGCGAGTGATTCCGCCTGCGCCATGTAGCTGGCGGAGTCGTAGGCGATTTCGGGCTGGACGGTGAAGAACAGCAGCGCCTGGATCAGCACTGCGATTGCGACCGGAATCCAGAGCACTCGCGTGCTCAGTCGGAGAACTCCCTCGCGAGCTCGACCCACTCGCCGTTCGGGGCCAGCCGCTCGTAGGCTTTCCAGTGGGCGCGCGCGTCGATCGAGCGGCCCATCTTCTCGAGCGTCACGGCCAGGTAGAAGTGCGCGTCCGCGTAGGTGTTGTTGAGGGCGAGCGCGATCCGGTACGACGCTTCGGCTTCGGCATAGCGTCCGTGATCGTGATGGATGTTCCCGAGATTGAAGTGGGGCTCGAAGTACGAATCATCCAGCGAGATCGCCCGTTCGTAGAGCGCCTGCGCTTCGGCCAGTTCGTCGCGGGAATAACGAATGTTCGCCAGGTTGATCAGCGCGGCGACGAGATCCGGATCCTCTTCGAGCGCGCGGCGGTACGACTTCACCGCCTCCTCGATCCGTTCGGGGGTGCCGTCGTCTAAGAGCGATCCCATCAAAAAATACTGTTCGGCTGAGCTCAACGGGCCGAACGCGCCGGTGCCTATGGTGCCCAGGGTTCCTGGGGTGCCTAAGGGGATGGTGCCCTGGGTGCCGGGGGGTTGGGCTTCGAGCGGCGGCGTCGTCCGCGGCTTCAGCTCGATGATGCGCGCCGGGTGGGCGTCCAACCGGAAATCAAACGTCAGCTGCCCGGTCTGCGACGACTGCAGCGTGCGAATGACGGCGCGGAACGCCTTGCCCTGTTGCAGCTCGCCCGCGATCTGGCGCAACGCGGTGAGATCGCCAAAACCGTAGCGGCGTTCGTGGCCGGTCTGCAGCGGTTTTACGAGTCCGCACTTCTCGAGATAACGGAGATGGTCGAGCCGGAGGGAGGGGTACATCGCGAGAATGTCGCGATGGCTGTAGCTCTGCGCCGCGCGCTCATGCTCGGACGCGGCGACCGTCGCGGCCTCGCGGCGTCGCGCATCCTTCGGATCGAATGGCAAGTCAGGCATTCAGATCGTTCTGAAGATACAACAAGATTCGTTCACCGGAGCAAGTATTCCTCCGCCTTCGCGCGTCGTGCTACGGCGAAACAAAGGGTTGGAAGAACGGCTTCCAAATCACCCGTCCGAGGTAGGAAGACCCCTTAGGCGTGAGATGGCCGAAGTCGAGCGCCATCAAATCGAGCGGGCCGTCGCCCGGCACGCGCGCCAGGCAGGCGGGCCGACCTGTCCCGCCGAAGCGCTCGACGCGCGAAGGCGGACAAAGTTTGTCGAGCAATGACACATATGTCACCTTGGCGAGGCCGCCGACGCGAGCGGCCACGGTGCGATCGTTGGTGAAGCTGTCGGTATCGAGTCCGGTACCGACGTACTCGGCGTGATCCGCCATGTGCTGCTCCGCGTAGACACGCGGCAAACTCGGCCGCCAGAGGGGAAACGGGCCCACCACGATGACGCGGCTGGCGCCGAGCGCCAGGGCGCGCGCCGTGACGGCCGGCCAATCGGTGACGGTGTGGTTCCCGGCCTGCGCGATGATCACCGTGTCGGGATGCAGCCGCTCGATGCTGGCCATGGCGAAGCGGTTGGTGATCTCGCAAAGGTTGCCCTTCGAGCTGGTGTCGAAGTTCTCGATTTCCGCTCGACACGTCGAGGTGGCGACCTGCGCCAAGGTCGTATCCGGCGGCAGGCTCTCGCGAATACCGAGCGAGAGCGCCTGCGCGAATGAGTCGCCCCACAGAAACACCGTGTGCGCGCGGCCGGGCGCCGTGCAGGACGGATCCAACGACGGACGGATCTGCTGCGTCTGCGAATCGAGGAAGTCGCACTGCAGCCTGTAGGCGTCGCTGAGTCCGGTCTTGTGCATCCGATCGTAGTAATCAACCAGGCGGGCCGCGTCGTTGCGATTGACCGGCCGATCGATCACGCCTTCGGCGGCGTAGACGGCGTAGCCCGCGGCGCCAACGACCGCCATCACCACACACAGCACAGGTACCGCAGCAGGTCCGCGCTTGCCGAAGCGCACGCGGCGCTCGATCCATTGATAGGTCGCCCAGGCCAGGACGACGCTGAGCGCGAGCAAGGCGAGCCGCAAGGGTGTCGGCGGAATGTCGCCATAGCGAATGTGCGCGAACGACAACAGCGGCCAGTGCCAGAGGTAGAGCGGATAACTGATCAGGCCGATCCACACGAGGATCGGCTGCGACAGGATCGCGCGATTCACCCACGCATGCGGACCCGTCAGGATCAACAACGCGGTGCCGCCGACGGGCAACAAGACCCAGAGACCGGGAAAAACGCGCTGCCCGTCGATCAACGCGACGCCCGCCGCGATCGCGATCAGCCCGATCGCCGCCGTGATCTCGAGGACGGTCTTCCGTGAGAGGATTCGCCGCGCCCAGGCATCGAGCGGCGGGTCGGCATGCACGCTCGCCAGCAGCGCGCCGGCGAGCAGCTCCCAGAATCGATTCCACGGTGCGAAGAACGCCGGGGTTTGATCGATGCGCACGGCCCAGATCGACAGCAGAAACGAGATCGTACCGATCGCAAGTGTCGCGGCCGCGGGTCCGCGCCGCCACCGCGCCGCAGTGATCAACAGCAGCGGCCACACGAAATAGAACTGCTCTTCGACGCCCAGCGACCAGAGGTGCAGGAGCGGCTTCAGATCCGACGCGACGTCGAAGTAGCTCGACTCCTGCCAGATTGCAAAGTTGGAAAAAAAGGCCGCACCTGCGGCGGTGTGCCGACCGACGCGCGCGTAGTCGTCGGCATACAGCAGGAACCAGCCGCCGATGAGAACGGCGGCCAGGACGACGGCGAGAGCCGGGAAAATGCGGCGGATGCGACGCGCATAGAAGTTCGCGAAGCTGAAGCGGCCGCCGGCGTGCGCATCGAGGATGATTCCGGAAATCAGGTAGCCGGAGAGCACGAAGAAGACGTCCACGCCGACGAATCCGCCCGGCAGCCGCGCGGGAAAGGCATGGAACATCAGCACGGCACCGACCGCGATGGCGCGGAGGCCGTCGATGTCGGGGCGGTAGTGCCGGTCGGCCTGGGTCATGCGAGCGCGCGGGCGAAGGCGTCCGCCGACTCAAAGCGGTTGGCCGGCGCGCTGTCGATCGCCTTGAGGATCGCCCCGCGCGCCGCATCCGGGACCGCCGGCGGGAGCGGCGCCGGTTTGGTCTGCAGCAATTGGCCGATCAGTTCCGGGACCGACGCCGCCTTGAACGGCACGTGGCCGGTAAGCATCTGGTAGGCGAGCACGCCGATCGTGAAGACATCGGCGCGCGGATTCGGGGCGCCGCCCATCAGCACGTCCGGCGCCATGTACGGCAGCTCGTTGGCGCTCGCCTCTTGCCCCCGCAACTCCTGCTCTCTCATCGTCGCGAGGACGTCCTGGACCGACTTGATTCCGGCCGACGAGATCACGATGCGTTCGGACGGACGTTCAGACGGACGTTCAGACGGACGTTCAGACGGACGTTCAGACGGACGTTCAGACGAACGTTCAGACGAACGTTCAGACGGACGTTCGGACAGACGTTCAGACGGACGTTCGGACAGACGTTCAGACGGACGTTCAGACGAACGTTCAGACGAACGGGCGATCCGAATCATGTCCGGATTGACGCCGCAGATGAAACCGTTCTTCGCATGAAGCGCGCTGGCCGCGTCGAGCGCCTGCAGGATCAAGTGGCGCACCGCCGGCCACTCCATCGGACCTGATTCGGTCATCGCCTGCCGAAGACTTGGGCCCTCGATCAAGTCCGTGACGAGGTAAACGCTGCGTTCGTCCTCACCGAAATCTCGCACCTGCAACAGGCTCGGATGCGACACCTGCAAGGTGCGGGCTTCGAGCAGGAAGCGCGCGCGCACCGCATCCCAGTGCGGCTGCTCGTCCCGCTTCAACACGCGAATCGCCACCGGGATGCCGAGGGCGCGATGCGTGGCCTGATAGACGAGGCTGCCGAGACGGCCGCGGCCGATCATGCTGCCCAGCTCGTAACGGGAGAGCAAGCCGGCATCGACGGACATCGCCGGTTTTTCCGCTGACTGACCGACAGCCGCCTTCAGCGCGTCGACGAACGCATCCACCGACGGCCATCGCTCGGCGACATCCTTGCTGAGCGCCTTCATCACCGCGGCATCGATGGCCGGCGTCAGGCCGCTGCGCCGCGCGGAGGCGCGCTCGGGTGTGTCGTTCAGGACCTTGGTGACCAGCGCCGCCTGGTTGTCGGTGCCGAACGGACGGCTGCCCGTCAGCATCTCGTAGGCGATCACCCCGAGCGCATACACGTCGGTCGCCGCGGTGACGTCCTCACCGCGCATCTGCTCCGGCGCGGCGTAGGCCACGGTCCCGAGAAAGAAGTTGGGATTGGTCAGGCGCGTTTCGTCGCTGGCCGCCTTCATGGCCGCCAGGCCGAAGTCGATCACCTTGTAGACGCGATCACCGGATTCGTAGCGATGCGCGACGATGTTCGCGGGCTTGAGATCGCGATGCGTGATGCCGCGATCGTGCGCCATCTGCAGCGCGGAGGCGACGGAATCCAGGATCGACGCCACGCGGGCCGGCGCCATCGGCGCTTCGAGATGGATCTCTTCGCGCAGGCTCGGTCCGCTCAGCAGCTCCATCACCATGTAGGGCTGATCGGTGCTGTCGAAGCCGAAGTCGAGGAGATTGACGATGTTGGGATGCCGGAGCTGGGCGCAGGCGCGGCTCTCGCGCAGGAATCGATCGCGCGATTCCGGCGGCGCGTCCGCGGTCGCCTGCATCACCTTGATGGCGACTTCATCGCCGAGATGGAGCCGGCGGGCGCGGTAGACGTGGCCCATGCCGCCCGATCCGAGCGCGTCGAGGATCTCGTAACGGTCGTCGATCTTGGAGCCGGGCGAGAGCACGGAAGCAGCTTATACGTGAACCAGTGCTGATTCAGCCTGGTCGAGCAGGTGTTCGAACCAGAGATTCGACAACTTCTCCTGGACGGTGTTCTGGCGCAGCCGCGCCTGGAGGTTGCTGAAGTCGACGCGATCGAGCTCCTGGTCCTGGTTGTAGCAGGAGAACACGAACTCTTCCTTGCCGGTCTCGGGATCGACGTGGCGCTGCAGGCACTGCGCGCACACTTCCTTCATCATGCATTGCATCGGCGAGTTGATGCTGCCGATGCCGACGTGCTTCGGATCGAGATACGGCTGCAACACGCCGTGCCGCGCGAGGCGCACGGCGTTCATCATGCGATCCGAACCGATCGCGATGATCCGCGACACATCCTTCAGCGGCACGACCGGCGCGCCGAACTGCCCTTCCGCGTAGGCGACCATCGCCTGGACGATGTTGCCGCGGAAGTGATGATCCTGCGCGCGATGCGGTTCAATCGCCTCTCCGATATCGCTCGACCAGATCACCTGGTCGGTGCCGGCCTCGATGTCCTCACGCTTGAAGAGATCGGCGCCGTTCTTGTAGCCGGCAAAGTAGATCACGCGATTGCCCTGCGCCTTGAGCGCCTTGGCGATCGAGAACAACACCGCGTTGCCGAGACCGCCGCCGGCCAGGAGCACCGCGGACTTCTCCGGGATCTCGGTCGGCGTCCCGGTCGGTCCCATTACGACCACCGGCTCGCCCGGCTTGAGATACGCGCACAGCCGGCTCGACACTCCCATCTCGAGGGTGATCAGCGACAGCAGGCCCTTCTCCGCATCGACCCATGCGCCGGTCAGCGCGATGCCTTCCATCAGCATCGAGGCGACGTGATCGTCGACGCGCACGTGCGGGCTGAGGCGCTCGAAATTCTGCAGGCGATAGAACTGCCCGGGATTGAAGTGACGCGCCGCCGCCGGCGCGCGCACGATCACTTCAACGATCGTCGGCGTCAGGCGGATGACCTTCTCGACACGCGCCAGCAACTCATCGTCCAGTTTGGCGACGAGCGATTGCCAAGACTGTTCGCGCTGCGGCTGCCGAGCGGCATCGAGCGACGCGATGTGATCCGCAAACAACGCGACGACGTGCGGATAGCCGTGCTTCGCCGACGCCATCGCCTTGACGACGTTGCCGTTGTAGCGAGGGTGATTGTCGCCGTAGTAGGTGACGAACTTGCCGTCGGTGTTGTGCGAGGTGAAGAACCCGTTGGGATCGTTCTCCAGGGTGAAGGTTTTGTTGGTCTTCACCGCTTTGAAGCCCTTGAAGAACTTCTGCTTGCTGTCGAGCGTGAACGAGCCGGGATGTTCCTTCTCGTAGGTCACGTTCGGGACCGTGCCTGCCGCCACCAGCACCGTGCGCGCCGGCAGGTCGACGCGCGATCCGTCCGCGCGCGTGAACGCCATCGCCTTGATGTGGCCGAACTCATCCGGGATCGCTTCCACCGGATTCATGTTCTCCGTGACGGAGATGCCTTCCTGCAGCGCCAGCGCGACTTCTTCGTGGTTCAGCCGATAGGCCGGCGCATCCTGCAGCCGCTTGCGATAGGCGAGCGTGACGCCGCCCCATCCGCGGATCATGTCGATGAAGTTGGGCACTTCGCCCGCCGCCTTCGCGCGGGCGCGCTCGGCCTTCACCGCGGCGCCATGCTCGCAGAACTCATCGAGGATCAGGAGCTCTTCGGCATCCATCAGGCCGCGCACGCGCGTTTCGCCAAGGTCGGTGACGAGCGCGGTGTAGCGATCGAGCGTCTTCTCGACCTGGATCGGGTAATACGCCATCAGCTCGGTGGCCGTGTCGACGCCGGTCAAGCCGCCGCCGATCACTACCGCCGGCAGCCGCGCCTGCAGGTTCGAAAGCGCGTCCTTCTTGAACGCGCCGGTCAGCTGCAACGCCATCAGGAAGTCGCTGGCCTTGCGGATGCCGCGAATCAGGTTGTTCTTGATGTCGATGATCGTCGGGCGGCCCGCACCGGCGGCAATCGCCACGTGATCGATCCCCATGCCCCACGCTTCATCGATCGGCAAGGCGCCGCCGAAGCGCACGCCGCCGTAGATCTTGAGCTTGGTGCGGCGCGCGAGTGTCAGGTGGATCAGCGTCAGGAAATTCTTGTCCCAGCGCACGGTGATGCCGTATTCGGACACGCCGCCGAAACCCTCGAGCACGCGCTCGTCGAGCGGGCGATAGATCTCGCTCCAGTCGCGGATCGGTCTCGGCGGTTGATTCCCGGTTCCGGTGATGTCCTCGGGCAGCGGCTCGATCTTCAAGCCGTCGATCGCAATCACGCCGAAGCCTTCGTTCAGCAGGTAGTGCGACAACGTGTAGCCGGCCGGGCCGAGGCCGACCACGAGCACGTTCTTGCCGTTGTATTCGAGCGCATACGGCCGCTGGATGTTCAGCGGATTCCAGCGCGTCAGCAATCCATAGATCTCGACGCCCCACGGCATGTTGAGCACGTCGGTGAGGACGCCGGTTTCGATCTGCGGAATGTTGACCGGCTCCTGCTTCTGGTAGATGCAGGCCTTCATGCAGTCGTTGCAGATGCGATGGCCGGTGCCCGGGCACATCGGGTTGTCCACGGTGACGATGGCGAGCGCGCCGATCGCGTCACCGCGCTTGCGCACCGTGTGCATCTCGGAGATCTTTTCGTCGAGCGGACAGCCGGCGAGCGGAATGCCGAGCGGGTTGGTCGTGACCGTGCCTTCCTTGTCACGAATGCCCTTCGAGCAGGTGTCCTTGTCGCGCTCGTGGCAGAGCACGCAGTAGTGAATCTCGCTCAGGTTCTCGCGCCGCGTGTAGCGGTTGTCGGTGAGCTTGAAGCCGTCGCGACGCCGCAACCGATCATCGGGCCCGTGGATTTCTTCGGGCAGTGCGGGATCGGGCCGCTGGATCTGGACGAGATGGTCGTAGTCGAGGTTCTCCGGAAAGCGGAAGACCACCCAGCCGCGATAGCGCGCATCGTGGATGTGGGCGGCGCACCAGCGCTTCAGCGATTCGATCTCGTCGGCAACCGCCGCCTTGTCTTGGCCTTGGCCCGCCGAAGCCTTGGCGAAGGCGGCGTCGCGATCGAGCAGCGAGCAGCCGTAGGCGGCGAGACGCGTTTCTTCATCATGGCGATGGCTAAAGCCATCGCCCTCCAAACGGCCCTCCAAGCGTCCAAGGATTCGATCAACGAGCGCGTGGTCGGCGGCGGTCGCCTGGACGTGGGCGCCGCCCTTGAGCAGCGGCAGGGCGCGGCGGCGGACGAAGTCGATCTTGAACCGGAACAGGACGTCGTAGGCGCGCGTCGCGGCAATCAGCGCATCCGCATCCGGCCCGACGCTGAACAGCGCGTTGACGAAACGGCTGACGTGCGGCGCCATGGCGACGACGAGGTTGCCGCGCGCGATCGCGGTCAGCGACTCGGGAATGTCGGAGTACTGCGCCCACTGCGCCCAGAGGTCGGGCTCGGTGGTCTTCACCTGTTCGACGAAGCGCTGGTAGAGCTCGCGGAGCCGCGCGGGTTGATGCAGGTCGGCGAAGGTGAAGCCGCTGACTCCCAGGGCCGCAGAAGCCGCAGAATTATCTAAAGGTCTTTCGACTGGCATGGACAACTCTTAATTATACTAACGAAATGACCATACGACTGAATGGGGATCCTCGCGAGATTGAGGGACCACTCAGCGTCAGCACGCTCCTCGAGCACCTGGCGATTGATGCCCGTCGTGTCGCCGTAGAACTGAATCTCGCCGTCGTCAAGAAGGCGGCCTACGATTCGTCGGTGATCAAGGACGGGGACGAGGTGGAAATCGTGAACTTCGTGGGCGGCGGGTAGGCAATCTCAGATTGCTGATGGCGGATTGCTGATTCATGGCAGATTGCAGATGGAAGATTCCTTAATTATTGCGGGCAAGACCTTTAAGTCCCGGCTGATCGTCGGCACGGGCAAATATCCTTCCCACGCGATCATGAAAGCGGCGCACGAGGCGTCCGGGGCCGACATGGTCACGGTGGCGGTGCGGCGCGTCGATATTTCACGCAAGACCGAATCGCTGCTCGACTACATCGACACGGCGAAAATCTTCCTGCTGCCGAATACCGCGGCTTGCTACACCGCCGAGGATGCGATCCGCACGGCGCGGCTCGGGCGCGAAGCCGGCATGTCGAACTGGGTGAAGCTCGAAGTGATTGGCGACGAACAGACGCTGTTCCCCGACAACCTAGGGCTGCTCGAAGCCACCCGCGTGCTGGTCAAGGAAGGCTTCATCGTCCTGCCCTACACGAACGACGATCCGGTGATGTGCCGCAAGCTGGCCGAGGCCGGCGCCGCGGCGGTGATGCCGCTCGGCGCGCCGATCGGATCGGGCCTGGGCATCCAGAATCCCAACAACATCCGCATCATCAAGGAACAGGCCAGGGTGCCGGTGATTGTCGATGCCGGTGTCGGCACGGCGTCCGACGCGGCCGTCGCGATGGAGCTCGGCGCCGATGGCGTGTTGATGAACACGGCGATCGCCGGCGCACAGGATCCGGTGTCGATGGCCCGCGCGATGAAGCTCGCGGTCGAGGCCGGCCGGCTGGCGTTCCTCTCGGGACGCATCCCGCGCAAGTCGTACGCCACCGCCAGCAGTCCCTTGCAGGGCGTCATCGGTTCGTAGTCTCATTGTCCGCCTGCGCGGCTCCGCCGCTACGGCGGGACAAGCCCCGATGAAAACATCGACGATCCGCGCACTCGACTACTGGCTCGGTGTCCCCGCCTGCGCGCTGCTGACCCGCCTTCGCCGTCTGAACGATGACACGGCTTCGGCGGGGCAAGGCGGCGACACGGGCCGAAAGATCCTCTTTCTGAAGTTCATTGAACAGGGCGCCACGGTCCTCGCCCAGGATGCGATCGCGCGCGCGACGCGGGCCGTCGGCCGCGACAACGTCTTCTTCTGCGTCTTCGAGAGCAACCGCGCGATCCTCGACGTGATCGGCACGGTGCCGGCCGGCAACATCCTCTGCATCCGCGACAAGGCGCTGACGACGTTCGTGATCGATTTCGTGAAGGCCGCGATGGCGGTGCGCCGCCACCGCATCGACACCGTGATCGACATGGAGTTCTTTTCCCGCGCTTCCGCGATCTTCGCGTTCCTGTCGGGCGCGGCGACGCGGGTGGGCCTGCATCGATTCACGGGCGAGCTGCCCTATCGCGGCGACCTGATGACGCATCGCATTCAGTACCTGCCGCAACTGCACATCTCGACGCAGTACTCGGTGCTGGTCGAAGCGGCGTTGCACCCTCCACTCGATGAACCGTTACTGAAGATCCCGCTCGAGCGCATCACCTCGACCTCGCTCCAGGCGCCGCCGGCGTTCACGCCGTCGGCGGATGAGCTCGAACGCATGCGCACGCGTCTCGGCGCCATCGACGGACCGCTGGTGGTGCTGAATCCCAATGCCAGCGATCTCCTGCCGCTACGCAAGTGGGAGACGGCGCGCTTCGGCGAACTGGCGACGAGGATTCTCGCCGCGTATCCAAGCGCGCGCATTGCGCTGACCGGCGCGCCCTCCGAGCGCGAGGGGGCGGACGGACTCTGCCGCTCGCTTGATTCCCCGCGCGTGCTGTCGGTGGCCGGTCAAACCGACTTGCGCGAGCTGCTCACGCTCTATACGCTCGCGGACGTGCTGGTCACCAACGACAGCGGCCCGGGGCACTTCGCTTCCCTGACGCCGGTGCATGCGATCGTGCTGTTCGGTCCGGAGACGCCGCGGCTGTTCGGCCCGCTGGCGAAATTCACGACGGTGATTTGGAAGGAGCTGGCGTGCAGTCCGTGCGTGAGCGTCTTCAATCACCGGCTGTCGCCCTGCCGCAACAATGTCTGCATGCAGTCGATTACGGTCGATGAAGTATTTGGGGCGGTCGCTGACGCGTTAGCGGTCCGCCTTCGCTAAGGCTACGGCGAGACTGGCCGGAAGACCGGCCAGCCCTGGTCTTTTTCGGAAATCACTGTGGGCGCAAGCGGCCACTGGATATTGAACGCCGGATCATCCCACCGCACGCCAGACTCGGCTTCCCTCACCCACGGCGAAGACGCATGGTAGTACGCCTCGGTGTCGTCCGCCAGGGTGATGTAGCCGTGCGCGATGCCTTCCGGCATGTAGAACATGCGGCGATTGTCGGCGGTCAGCTCGACCGCATCCCACTGCTTGAAGGTCGGCGAGTCCGGGCGCAGGTCGACGATCACGTCGAGTAGCGCCCCGCGGGTGGCGCGGACGATCTTGGCCTGCGCATGCGGCGCGGCCTGGAAGTGCATGCCGCGCAGCGTGCCGCGCTTGTGATTGAAGGCGAGATTACACTGCGCCAGCGCCGGGTTCATGCCGCGCTCGCTCAGCTCGTCGGGCAGGAACGTCATCGCAAAGAACCCGCGCGCGTCGGTGATCGGCGTGATGTCGATCACCCACGCGCCGGCGATCCGCGACGGCGTGTAGATCATTACAGCCGGAACACGTTGTCGCGCGTCACGCCCTTCAGGGCGTTGCGCGTGTCAACCAGCACCTTGAAGTTGTTCACCATCGACGGATAGTCGAACACCTTGTGGTCGGTGATGATCACGCCGCAGTCAACGCCCTCGTGCATCGCCTTCTCATCAACGCTCTTCAGGTCGAGGTGGGCGTGCTTGAATTCCGGCACGTAGGGATCGGTGTAGCTGACGATCGCGCCGCGGTGCGCGAGCAACTCGAGCACTTCGAGGGCCGGCGATTCGCGCAGGTCGTTGACGTCGCGCTTGTAGGCGACGCCGATGACGTGGACGCGCGAGCCGTTCAGCGACTTCTTCTGGCAGTTGAGCGCGTCGATGATGCGCTGCACCACGAACTCCGGCATCGAGCCGTTGACGACGCCGGCGAGCTCGATGAAGCGGGCTTCGAAGTTGTACTGCTTCGCCTTCCACGACAGGTAGAACGGATCGATCGGGATGCAGTGCCCACCCAGGCCGGGGCCCGGATAGAACGGCATGAAGCCGAACGGCTTGGTCTTGGCGGCGTCGATCACTTCCCACACGTCGAGGCCCATGCGATGGCACATCAGCGCGAGCTCGTTGACCAGGCCGATGTTGACGGCGCGGAACGTGTTCTCGAGCAGCTTGACCATTTCGGCGACGCTCGGCGAGCTCACCGGGATCACGGTGTCCATGACCTGCGCATAAAACGCGACCGCGGCCTTGGTGCTGGCTTCGTTGATGCCGCCGACGACCTTGGGGATGTTCTTGGTCTGGTATTGCGGGTTGCCCGGGTCAACGCGCTCGGGCGAAAACGCCAGGTAGAAATCCTCGCCGGGCTTGAAGCCCTTCGCCGCCAGCGTCGGCTGCACCACTTCCACGGTGGTGCCAGGGTAGGTCGTCGACTCGAGGATGATCAGCTGGCCCTTCTTCAACACCGCGGCGACCGCTTCCACGGCCTGGACCACGTAGGTCATGTCCGGGTCCTTGGTCTTGCGGAGCGGGGTCGGCACGCAGATGTCGATGATGTCGGCGTCCGCGAGCTTCTTCGGGTCGGTCGTCGCGATGAACTTGCCGCTCTTCACGACCTCGGCAAGATGTTCGGACGACACATCGGGGATGTAGCTGCGGCCGGCCATCAACTCCGTGACCTTGCGCTCATCGACGTCGTAGCCGATGACGCCGAAGCCGGCGCGCGCGAACTCGACCGCCAGCGGCAGGCCGACATAGCCCAGTCCGATGACGCCCAACTTCGCCTGCTTACCGTCGATCTTCTTCAACAATTCCATGTAGTTGTTATCCGCGATAGAAGGTCCGAATTGCATTCACGACCGCCGCCTGCTGCGCTTCGGTGAGCTCCGGGTAAATCGGCAACGCCAACGAGTCGTTGGCCGCGGCTTCGGCCTCGGGAAACGCGCCGGGCTTGTAGCCGAGACTGGCAAAGCATGCCTGCAAGTGGAACGGCACGGGATAGTACACCTCGGTGCCGATCTTCGCGGCATCCAGATGCGCCCGCAGTTTGTCGCGCTGAGGCACGCGAATCACAAACTGATTGTAGATGTGCGTGCGGTCCGGCGCCTCGATCGGCAGGACCACTTCGCTGAGGCCGGCGCCGGCGAACAGCGCGCGGTACCGGGCTGCATTGGCCTGCCGGCCCGCGGTCCAGCCGGCCAGCTTCGGCAGCTTGACGCGCAACACCGCCGCCTGCAGCGCATCGATGCGGAAGTTGGCGCCGACGAGCTGGTGGTAATACTTCGGCTCCATGCCGTGCGTGCGAATCAGGCGGAGCTTCTTCGCGATCGCATCATCGGTCGCCGTCACAAAACCGGCGTCGCCAAACGCGCCGAGGTTCTTGCTCGGGAAGAACGAGAAGCAGCCGACCGCACCGATGGTGCCGATCGCCTGGCCGTGATACGTGCAGCCAATCGCCTGCGCGGCGTCTTCGATCACGGCGATGCCGCGCTTCTTCGCCTCGGCGACGATCGGCGCCATCTCCGCGGCCTGGCCGAAGAGATGCACCGGGATGATCGCCTTGGTGCGCGGCGTGATCGCCGCAATCGCGGCCCGGGTGTCGATATTGAAGGTCCCGGGCTCGCTGTCGACCAGCACCGGCGTGGCGCCGACGCGGACGACGCAGCCGGCGGTGGCGAAGAACGAGTAGGTCGGGGTGATGACTTCGTCGCCGGGGCCGATCTCGAGCGCCATCAGAGCGGCGAGCACGGCGTCGGTGCCGGACGAGAGGCCAATCGCGTGGCGATAGCCGAGCGTGCTGCACAGCTCCTGCTCGAGTCCCTCGACTTCGGGGCCACCGATAAAGCGCTGACTGTCACAGACGCGCGTGACGGCATCCAGCAAGGCTTGCCGGAGCGGCGTGTACTGTGCCTGGAGATCTAACAGAGGAACGGTCACAAACGTCCAATGGTACTCGTCTGAGGGCCATGCGCGCAACCCGCCGTCGTATAGTGAAAAGCCATGGAACGCGTAGATGTGGCGGTGGTGGGTGGCGGCGTGACCGGGCTGGCCTCGGCCCTGGCGCTGGCCGAGCGGGGCGCGTCGGTCTGCCTCCTGGAACGAGAGCCGCGTCCCGGGCGCGCGACCAGCACGCACAATTCCGGCGTGATTCATGCCGGCCTCTACTACCCGACCGGATCGCTGAAAGCGCAGCTCTGTGTCGAGGGCCGCGAGCGGCTGTTCGCGTTCTGCGAGCGGCATCACGTGCCGCACGCGCGCTGCGGCAAGCTGGTGATCGCCGCCGACGATCACGAAGCCGAAGCGCTCGAACCGCTGAAGAAGAAGGCGCACGAGAACGGCGTCACGTCGGTGGAATTCGTGGATGCGGCCTTCATCGCCGCCAAGGAACCCAACGTGCGCGCAGGCGCCGCCCTCTGGTCACCCGACACCGGCATTGTCGAGGCCGAGGCGCTGGTCAAGGCACTCGAGCATCTCTGCCGCGATCACGACGTCGCCACCGTCGTTGGCAGCCCGCTGATCGGCGCCAGCACGCATCCGGATGGCATCGAGCTCGCGACACCTCACGAGCGGCTGATCGCCGGGACGGTGGTGAACGCCGCCGGCCTCTATGCGGACACGGTGTCGCAGATGCTCGGCGGCATGGCCTTTCACATCTACCCGTGCCGGGGTGAATACGCGGAGCTCAAGCCGTCGCGACGAGCGATGGTGAACGGACTCGTCTATCCCCTGCCGCATGCCTCAGGCGCAGGTCTCGGCGTGCACCTCGCCAGGACGACGTGGGGATCGGTGACGCTGGGACCGACCATTCACTACCAGGAATCGAAAGACGACTACGAGGGCGGCCGCATTCCGCTCGAGGACTTCGTCGAGCCGGCGCAGCACCTGCTACCGTGGGTGACGCTCGCCGATCTGCAACCGGGGGGGAGTGGCATCCGCGCCAAGCTGCACGGGCCCGATCAGAAGTTCGCGGATTTCCTGATTCAGCGCGACACCGTCAACAGCCGCGTCATCCAGGCCTCGGGCATCGATTCGCCCGGTCTCACATCGTGTCTGGCTGTAGGACGACGGGTGGCTGATCTGTGGTCGGTCGAGCAGTAGCGGGCCTCGTAAAGCGATCGCGCACTTCGAACAGCACGGCGGCCGCGGCCGCGAGCGCGCCTAGCGTCATCAAGGTTTCTCGCGATGCGAGATCGCTACGCCCGAGCAGCCGCAGGCGCCCCAGGATCGTCCAGGCTCCGTGCATCAGCCACACGCCGAGCGCGCCGCACAGCAACTGCCACGCGCGGCTGCGCCGCCGCCGATAGATCAGCGGCAACGCGGCAAGCATCAGCGTGATCTGCATCAGGCTGAGCAACAGCGCGGGATCCCGCAATGTTGGATAACCCGAGCCGGCTCCGCCCACGAGCTTCAGATCAACCAGCACGGTAAAGATGATCGACGGCGCCCACAGCGCCAGCAGGATCCAGATCAGCGCGTGCAGGTGATCCGCCAGCCAGTCGCGCGCGCGATCGCGAAACGTCATCGCGTGATCACCCACGAGAAGCCGCGAATCCAGCTCAAACGATCACCCGCGAGCTGTACTTGCGCGAACGCCAGCAGGCCAAGCGCGCCGACCGGCCATCGATATCCGAAGACCGCGATGCCGCCGTGATCGCGCGCCTCGGCGACGAGCTGCTCCGTGAGATCGATCAGCAGCGGCGCCGACGCCAGGACGAAGACCCGCGTGAAGTCGAGCGTCATCGACGCCAGTAGCGCCGCCATCGCCAGCACGGCAACGCGCCGGATCGTCAACGACGAAGGTCGAAGCACGTAGAGCCAGAACGGACCGAGCGCCGCGGCAAAATGCGCGACGGGACGCGTGATCACGCCGGCCAGCAGTCCGCGGGCGTGCGCGAGCATGTAGTCGACGCGCGTCAGCGGGGCGGTGTCGAGGAGCGCGTTGGTGTAAATGAACGACAACACCAGGCCGGCGGCGACACCCACGGCGATGGCAAGGCCCTCGGCGCGAAGCAACAAGTGGCCGACCAGCATCGCGGTCGCCAGCTCGCGATGGCAGATCACCATCAGCGCGCCGAGCATCGCGCGCGTGAGCGAGGATCGCGACATCAACAACAACAGGTAGAACGCCAGCAGGAAGCTGTCGTCCTTGCCGATCCAGCTGACGATCGTCAGCAGCAACGGTGATCCCGCGATGACCAGCGCACCTGCGCCCCAGTAGTCGGCCCCGCACCGGGTCGTCAACGCCCGGAACACCGCGTAGGCCAGCAGCAGGAGGCCGAGCCCGTGAACGACGATGAACGATTCGCCGACGCCAAGCCCCTGGCGCTGGTAGTAGGCGCCGAGCAGGTGCGTGAACGGCGAGCCGTAAAGAAACTGCTGCGAGGGATCGAGCGAGAGCGTAAACGGCGCCGCGGTGAGCGTCCGCCACTCGACGAGATCGATGCTTTGCCATCCGTACAGCCACAGGAACACCGGCACGGTGACGAGCGCTTGTGCGGCGGTGGCGGTGAGACGAACAGCGTGCCGGGGGACCAACACGGACAGGCAATGTATCATGCAGGCCGTGCTGAACTGGCGATGGAGCGTCGCGGCGGGCGTCGGCCTGGCCCTGATATACGCCGCATCGCCGTTAATGACGCTGGCGCTGGCAGCCTCCACCCTCCTGCTGATGCTGGCGGGCCGCGACCTCCCCGCTCCGGAGCGGCGCCGGCTGCTCACCATTCTTGGCGTGGCGCTGGCCGCCCGATTCGCCTTCATCGCCGTGGTGCTGGCCGGCGGCATCCCTCTCCTCAACGATCTCAGCGTCGGGGCGTTGCGCGGTGACGATGCGTATTACGTCGGCCGCGCGATTCGCGCGCGGGACATTGCGCTCGGTATCACGCAGGGCAAGTACGACTACTTCATCGTGTCGGATGAATACGGGCGCACAAGCTACCTGCAGATGCTGACGATCCTGCAGACCATGTTCGGACCGGCGCCGTACGGCATGCGCGCGGTCAACGCAGTGCTGTTCGTCTCCGGCGCGTATTTATTGTTCCGCCTGGCGCGCACCGCGTTCGGCGCGACGGCCGCTGCGCTCGGCCTGGTCGCGCTGCTGTTCATGCCGTCGCTGTTCGTCTCGTCGACCTCGCTGCTGAAAGAGTCGACCTACTTCTTCGTCACCGCAATCCTCCTGGCGCTGACCGCGGCGGCATTTCGTCACCGGCTCGTGGCGGCGCGTATCGCGGCCGTGGTGATCGCGGTGGCGTGTTTATGGGCGCTCGACGATCTCCGCCGGGGCGCGCTGGTGCTGTCTGTCGCCGGCCTGGCCGCGGCACTGGCGTTGCGCGTGGTGTTCGCGACTCCGCGACGAGCGATCGCCGGCATCGTGCTCGGCGCGATCATCACCACCGCCGCGCTGATGCAGCCGTCGATCCATGCGCGCGTCATCGATGGCGTCACCTCCGCCGCGAAGACGTCGGCGGGACACGTCTTCACGAACGGCCACGCGTACAAGCTGCTCGACGAGGGCTTCTACATGAATCCCGGCACGCCGTCGGCGTGGCCGATCACGCTGACCGACGCGCAGGCGGCCCGATTCCTCGTCCGGGCGGCGCGGAGTTTCCTGTTCACGCCGTGGCCGTGGGAAATCGCGTCACGCAGCGAACTGGCATTCCTGCCGGAACACATGGTCTGGCTGCTGATCGTCGTGCTGGCGCCAATCGGCGCCGTGGCCGGGTGGCGGCGCGACCCGTTCATCACCTCGCTGCTGATCGGCTTCGTGCTGCCGACTGCGGCGGCGCTGGCGATCACCAACGGCAACGTCGGCACGCTGCTGCGCTTGCGAGGCCTGGTGTCGCCGTATCTGATCTGGATCGCGGTCCTGGGCGGGTTGAGCGTGGCTGAATATCTACTGACGCGACGTCCGGCAACGGCGCGAGAATCCGCTGGGGCACTTGCATGACGATGATCGATCGGGACGGGCGAGTGTTCGGGCGATTCAACTTGATCGATGCAGCCGTGGCCGCGTTCGTCATGTTGCTGCTGCCGATCGGCTACGCGACCTACTTGCTGTTCCGGCCGTCTCACCCGGTGATCGAGAGCGTGACGCGCGTTGAGGTGACGAAGGAAGAGCGGCGCGTCGCCGGCGGCAGCATGCTCAGCGCCAAGCTGAAGTTGAAAGGCAGCGGCTTCAATCCGCTGTTGCGCGCGCAGATTGGCTCGACCAGCGCGATGGGGTTTGTCTTCGAGACGCCGAACTCCGCCGACGTGCTCGTCGGACTGGTGCCGGCCGGCAAACACGACCTGGTGTTGTTCGATGGCGTGCAGGAAGTCGCGCGCGCGCGTGACGCGGTGGAAATCCAGGCGACGGGAGGACCCTCGGTCCGCGCCTACGGATGGCTGACGAGCCTCGTGAAATCCGAGGCGGATGCGCTCAAGCCGGGGTTCGCTTCCGAGCCCACCGCACCTGGCGCATTCCAGGTGATCGCCATCGGCGCGATTCGGCCGGCCAGGGCGCGGCTCGCGATTGGATCGCAGGCGGCGGACTTGCCGATCCCCGGCCGCTTCGAGCGCGCGGCTGAACTGCTGCTTCGCTGCGACTGGCCCAGCTCCGATGCGTGCAACATTGGCGGCGAATCGCTGATCCAGCCGCCGCCGATTGCCGTGACGCTGCCTGGCGGCCTCCGGTTCGAGATCGACGAGATCGCACCGCCGGAAGATCCGAGAACCGCCGTCGCGCATGTGCGGCTGGCGTTGCCGGTGACGGGGATGAAGGTCGGCGATCGCGACGCGATCGTCAGCGCCGGCGCCGCCGAGATCACTGCGATCGGCGGCACGACGATCACCGTGAAACTCGGCCTCCACGAATCCCGCGAAGGCTGGCGCTATCGCGGCCAGTTGCTGGCGCCCGGCGCGCTGATGACGCTGCGAACCGACGCGTATGTGGTGAACGGCACGGTGATCGACGTGAGCGTGACGCCGTGATGGCCGGCGACTTCGATCGCGTGCGCGATGCATTTGCCTCGAGCCTGGCGGGGCGGGGTCTCGGGGCAATCGAACGCACGCTGCTCTCGGCCTGGCGCTCCTCGTCGTCGGGCGCGGCCGCGAAATCGATCCGGCAGGCCTTGGACGCGATGCCGCCACCTGCCCTGATCAGAACGATCGCGATCGCCGTGATGATCGCGGCGGTAGCGCAGCCATTCTTGATGAGGATGATGCCGACGGCCGTGGTCCCGGCCATGCCCTGGACGGTCTTTGCGTTGATCGCAATCTTCGCAGCGGGGGCGGCGTGGCAAGCCGACTCACTGATCGCGGCGTGGCCGGCGTCACGCCTGGCGCGCTGGATTCGCCGCTAGTTCTTCTCTCCCCACACCGCCCACCCGCGAATGTAGGCCGAGGCCTTGACGGTGCAGCCCGCCTGCTCGACGAGCGTGCGCGCGCCCTGTTCCGAATAACGCTCTTCGATCGGCGCCGCGAATCGATCGTATAAATCCGGAATCAAGCTCTTCATCGTCGGATTCTGCGTGGCGGGATAGGGAAACCGGGCCGCCCACGCGAAGTGCCGCGACGGCAGCGTGCAGGTCGCGAACACCAGCGGCGCGATCAGCGCACACACGCGCCGAATGCCTGCCGGCGACATCGCGCTGATCGGGCGGCGAACGGCGTTCACGAGCTTCAAGGCGATCTGCCAGTGCCATCCGCGGCGCTCGAAATCCTCGTAGACGTAGATCAGCAGCTGGCCGCCGGGCTTGAGCGCGCGGACGATCTCGCGCACGGCGCCATCCGGATCGGTCGTGTGATGCACGACGCCGTACGAGTACGCATGGTCGAAGGCGTCCGATCGAAACGGCATCGAGAGGATATTGCCTTGCACCAGGCGGGCACGAGGCACGGTGGAGATGCGCGCGGCGGTGGCACGCACGCCGCCCGGGCTCAACTCGACGCCAACCGCGCGGCACCCTGGTGTGAGTCCGACGGACGCGAGGTCGATGCCCTCGCCGGCGCCGGCATCGAGGACGAGACCCGACAGCGGCGGCGCGCCCAGCGCCGTCCGCATCAGGTGCAGGTGGTAATCAATGGGAGCCGTGACCGGCTCGGGAAGACCGGCGGCAATCCAGCCGTAACCGAATCGATCGCTGGTGGCCCGCGTCTTGTCGGTCACGCCGTCAGGCAATCAGTTGGCCCGACTCCAGGCGCGCCATGTCCGCGTCCACCATCATGTGCACGAGGCCCTTGAAGTCGACCGAGGGTTCCCAGCCGAGTTCCTTCTTCGCCTTGCCCGGATCGCCGATCAGGTGATCGACTTCCGCCGGGCGCAGGTAGCGCTGATCGACGCCGACGTGCTTTTGCCAGTCGAGGCCGACGTGCGCGAACGCCACTTCCACGAGCTCCTGCACCGAGTGCGCTTCGCCGGTCGCAACGACGTAGTCGTCGGGACGATCCTGCTGCAACATCAACCACATCGCGCGGACGTAATCGCCGGAAAAACCCCAGTCGCGGCACGCATCGCGATTGCCGAGCATCAGCTTGTCGGTGATCCCCAGCTTGATCCGCGCCACGCCGTCGGTCACCTTGCGGGTCACGAACTCGATGCCGCGGCGCGGCGATTCGTGATTGAACAGGATGCCCGAGCACGCAAACAGATCGTAGCTCTCGCGATAGTTCACCGTGATGTAGTGGCCGAACACCTTCGACACACCGTACGGGCTGCGCGGATAGAACGGCGTCATCTCGGTCTGCGGCACTTCACGCACGCGGCCGTACATTTCGCTCGACGATGCCTGGTAGAAACGGATCTTGGGGTTGACGCTGCGCACGGCTTCGAGCGCGCGGGTCACGCCCTGCGCGTTGTACTCGCCGGTCAACATCGGCTGGTCCCACGACGCGGGCACGAACGACATCGCCGCGAGGTTGTAGAACTCATCGGGCTGCGATTGATCGACGGCCTTGATCAGCGACAGCTGATCGAGCAGGTCCGCCTGCAACAGCGTGATGCGGGGCAACAGGTGCTGGATGCGCCACACGTTGGGGGCGCTCAAGCGGCGGATGACGCCAAAGACTTCGTAGCCCTTTTCGAGCAGCAACTCGGCGAGGTAGGAACCATCCTGCCCGGTAATGCCGGTGATCAGCGCGCGCTTTTGTGTACTCACAAGCTGACAATTCTAGCATCAGGGCGCGCGGCCGTCTTGGCATAGACTCGACGGACCTGATCGCCGTGCCCGCCGAGCATCATCGCCGCACCATTGCCCTGCTGATCTGGGCCGCCTATTTCATCATTCCGAGCGACGCCGGCGGGATCGTCGGCGGGCTGCCGCTCGGACCGATCGAAGCCGCGGCGCTCCTCGCCATTGGCTGGCTGGCGCTCTTTGGCGGCCGCCTGACGATGGCGCCGCTGGCCGCCGCCGTGATGATCGTCACGACCATCGCCGGCGTGGCCATCCCCGGCACCAACGGCCTCCGCGCCCGCTACTTCGCCACCATCGATGCGACCGGCCCGTCCGAGCGCGCCGGATTCACAAACCCGGCCTATACGCGAATCGACGATCAACTCGACTTCGCGCCCGGCCGTCGCGAGCTGCCGCTCAATTTCTTCAACGACAACAGCCGCTTCAGCTTTTTCCAGGTCCGCCCTCGCGAACGGTCGCAGCTCGAATTCTCGGCGCGGTGGAGCGGCGTGTGGCGCGCGCCCCAGGGCATCCGCGAGGTGTATGTCGATGCACCTGGCGCCACCGGCGAGGTCTTCGTCGACGGCCTGAAAGTCAACGGGCCGGTCACAATCACGCCCGGCTGGCATCGTCTCGACGTGTCGCTGTCGTCGCCCTACGGCGCGCCGCGGCGATTCTCGGCCGGCACGATTCGTGACGGTGTGCTGGTGCCGTTCGATTCTCGTGAAGTCGTGTCGCAACAAGTGCGCGATTGGCAAATGACGTCTGCGGGTGCACTTCGAATCGTGCGGACGATCGGCGACCTGGCGGCGCTGATCGTCGTCATCGGAACGTTCGCGATAGCGGTGGGTCGAAAGATCGCGGCACTCCGAATGCCGGCCACCGGGCGCGAGCGCCGCGATCAAGTCATCGCCGTCTTCACCGCGGCTGCTGCCATCGACGCGCTGCGCTTTGCCTGGCCCTGGGCGACGCGCGTGATGATGCTCGTCGGCGGCGACGACACGCTGACCTACGAAACCTACGCGCGCGATATCTTGTTCAACGGCATCCTGATGAGCGGCGGCAAGGCACTGGGCCAGGGCGAGGCGTTCTACTACCAGGCGTTCTATCCGTATTTCCTCGCGAGCACGCACGCCGTGTTCGGCGACTTCATGTTTGGCGCCGTTCTCGTCCAGCGGTTGTTGGCGGCGTGGGCGATCGTCAGGCTGGCCGGCATCGCGATTCGCTTCACCACCGAACGCGCCTGGATGGCCGCGCTGCCAATCGCCACCGCGTTCGTTGGCTGGAAGTTCTGGCACATCGCCGCCCAGCCGTTGAACGAGTCGCTGTACGTCCCCCTCCTCGTGGCATCGACCGCCGCCATGATTCGGCTCTGCGATCAGCCGCGGACCGGCGGCGCGATTCACACCGGCGTCCTGAGCGGCCTGGCCGCGATCACCCGGTCGACGGCGCTCGTCGCCTGGATCGCCGCCTGGCCGGCAGTGTGGCTCGCCTTGCGCGGCACCACCCAGCGCGCGCGAGTCATGACGTGGTTGATCGCGTCGTTCGTCGCCGTGTTTTCGATGGTCGCGATTCGGAACGCAATCGTCGCCGGCGTCTTCGCGCCGACGTCAACAGAGATGGGCATCACGCTGCTCGGCGGCAACGAATTGCCGCCCGGCCTGACGATGAATCCCGAGCGGCTGCGGATCTATCAGCGGATCGGCCTGAGCGACATCACCGCGTCGGTGGTCGATTACGCGATCTCCGAGCCGCGCCTCTTTGCCGTGAACCTGGGTCGCAAGGCGCTGTTCGTGATGGGTTTCTACGAACCCTATGCGCCCGGATGGGGATACTCGCCGGTCTATATCGCCACGTGGATCACGGCACTCGCCGGCTTATGGCTGATCGTGAAGCGCCGGCAAGGCCCGGTGTGGCCGCTGCTGATTCCGGCGATCGTGTCGCTGACGCAGTTCATCGCCATCGTGATCGTCTATCCGAAGGGCGAGCGGCTGGTCGTGCCCGTGCACGTCGTGCTGATTCCCTACTGCGCGGCCGCCGCCTGGTTCGCGTTGAAGAGCCTTAGCTCGGACGCGGCGAACGACAGCCTGATCCCCAGCCGTATCAACACGTAAGCCTGGCCGATCGCAATCGCGCGCCAGCCGCCGACTTGCGAACCGCCATAGATCTCGAGCGTGCCGTAGGCCACGGTCACGGCGACGAAGATTGCGCCCGTCAGCACGTAGAGCAATACCACCGATCCTAGATGAGTGCGGATGAAGGCGATCGCGTTGCGGATCGCATCGCCCGTTGATGTTGTTCGGCCGGACGCGCCGATCACGCGCGCGTAATCGGCCACCAGGCTCACCGCGCCGACCAACGCAAAGAAGATCAGGTATAGCAGCACGCGGATAAAGAACGCGTCGCGTTCGGTGCTCGTCATCGCCACGAGCCCGCGATAGACCGGACCGAAGAGGAAGCGATGCACCGTCAGATACAACAGGAGGTTGATCACGGCAGCCACGAGCGCGATCGTGACGAAGCTCACGAGATGCGAGCGGCCGGCGCGGATGAACGCGCCGGGACCGATCCGACGGCCTCGTTGGAACCGATGCAGCACACCGCCCCAGAGAAATGCCCAGGCGACGATCGACAGGGCGAACGGCGCCCAGAGCGCGGCCGGCAGGCCCCGGCCATCGAGGACGCCGCTGACCCCATCGAGCGTCGCCGCAAATCCCAGCACCGCGGGCGTGAAGGTCGCGTCCAATCCGCGCGCCTGTTCGCGGAACTCCATCCACCATTCAGGATCGATCTCGGTGTCCGCGAGATTGACGTTCGGCTGAACGGATAACGAGGCCTGGAGGCGCGAGTGCAACATCGCGGCGAACGGGAGGGCGATGATCAGCGTGACGATGGCAATCGCGATCACCAGGACCGGCGCCTTCAGGACATCCACCATGCCCAGCAGCAACGCGCGCAGCGGCGACACGGATCTCATAACAGGGCGGTGTAACTGAGCATCGCGTTCTGCAACCAGGCCATCCAGTGCAACGCTAACCGAAATCCGATCGGAACCATCGGCGCTTCGCGCACGATGGCATTGTTCTCGCGATTCACGTCCAGCAACAGCATGACGTCCGGATCGATCGTCGCGCTCACCGCGGCGACCTTCGCCGAATACACCAGCGTGCTGGCGGGCGCGGCGCCGTCCACGTAGTCGCGGACCTCGGAGCCGTCGGCAAAACGCACCAGCACCGGCATCGAGCGGTCACGATCGCCGCCCTCGTGGCCAAGGGCGAATCGTCCGGACCCGGCGCGAGCGATGTTGACCGTCGTTTCGATCAGGCCGGATGATCCGGGTGCACTCTGCAGGCTCGCCAGTGAATAATCGAAGATCGCATCCGCTCGCAGGCACTCGGCGACGAGCGATCGCAGGTCCGTGCCACGGACGTCCGATAAGGCGGCGGCAAACGCCTCCGCATCCTGCCGATCGCGGGAGGCTCGCCGCATCTGCGCAATCGCCTGCAGCATGGTCGGCCACCCCACATACCGCTCGAGTGTCTGCAGCGCCTTCATCGTGCGACGGACCTCGCTGCTCACGATTGATGGCGGCTCGAGCTCCTCGAAGCCGAGCACGCGCGGCCGCGGGTCCGCGACCGGGGGCGTCTGGACCGCTCGCAGCGGGAACGGGACGCTGCCTCCCAGGAACCTCGGGGTCGTGAAGTTACTGCCTTCAAGCAATTGAGTGATCGCGCGGGCGCTCAGAAATCCGACCAGGCCTTCCTCGAACGACGAGAGCGCCGTCGACGAATCATGGGCCCAGTATTGGCGGACCACCGCGCCAATCAGGGCGCGCTCAGTGTAGCGATCGCGGACCGGCGTCAACCATCGCACCGGCGCAGAGGCCAGACCCGGCCGCACATCACGCGTTACGCTGCCAAGCCAGGGCACGCCGGCGACGGTCAAGGACGGCGATGTCAGCGTGCCGAACCACGTCGATAGCAGCGACAGGGCCGCGTGCGTGCCCTCGACGACGCGGCTCGCCTGCCCGGCGGCTTCACGCGCGATCAGGAACCGGAGTTCGACCGGAACCCCGCCCTCGGGAGTGAAGCGTTCGCGTTGCTCGATGAAGCGGGACGCCGGAAAGGTGTCGGCGGACTGGGCCTGCGCCGCGGGAGCGATCAGCGCCAGGGCGACGGACACCAGCCACGCGATCGCCCGCGCCGTTCCACGTCTGCTTCGCACTGCGCGATATAGTACAACGGCGATTGCGCTGATGGCGCAGCGTTCCGCCCTGATGCGCACCACTTTGCAACGCTGGCTCGACTCCCCTCGCGTCACGGTCCTCGCGCCGTTGACGACGCTGGCGATCGGGCTGTTCTTTGTCTTCGTCTGGGCGCCACACCCCTGGGGCTGGCGCGGCATCGATCAGTACGACGAACTGGCGAAGGAACTGGCGCTCGGCCTGCCCTTTTCCACGACCGACGTGCCGTGGGGCTACACCTACTACCTGGCGGTGTTCTACCGGTTCTTCGGCGCGCTCACCTGGGCGCCGGTCACCGGCCAGGTCTTCATCAACGCGCTGACACCGCTCCTGCTGTTCATGCTCGCGAAGCCGGCGGTCGGGCAGCGGATCGCGGCGCTCGCGGCGTGGATCACCGCGATCTTCTCGTTCAACACCGTGTATGCGTCCACGCAGTCCTCGGACGCCATCTGCACCGTGCTGTTCTTGTTGTCGCTGCTCAGTTTCGTGCGCGGCCACCGGCGCGCGAGCCTGATCGCGTTTGCGGCCTCCGGCGCGTTATCGGGCATCGTCCCGCAGTTCCGCCCCAACATGATCCTCTTGCCGGTGATGGTGATCGCCGCATACGCGTTGTGGCCGCCGCGCGGAACGAGGCGGCTCGCGCAGTGCGGCGTCTTCCTGCTGGCGATGACGCTGATGCTGATGCCGTGGATCGTCCGCAACTATCGCTACACCGGTACCTTGCTGCCGACGAGCACGCACGGCGGCATCCAGCTTTGGTACGGCACCTTGCAGACCGGGCCTTACCTCGAAAGCCGCGCGCACAACCCGCGATCGATCTTTGCCTCCCCGGCGTTTCCGTACACCAGCATCGAGTCGCCGATCGAGATCTCCGCTGGAATCCGGTGCGTGCCGGAAGGGTCCCACCTGCGGCTCGGCTATCGAACGGATCGAGATGCCCAAGTGCGCTACATCGATCCGAAATCGATCACCGGCAATCGTTACGCGTTCGAAGTGCCCGCACAGACCTCGCCGACCGCCGTCTATTACTTTCTCGAAGCCGGCGGAACGACGATGCCGCTCGGTGGCAACGCCGATCCGTTCATGTACTTCGTGTCGGACGATCACCTGGGTGATCTCGATGCGCGCCGGGAGATGCTCGACATCTTCGACGTCGTCAGGTTGGTTCGCCTGCTCGCGTGGCAGGCGCCGCTGCCGGCCGGCGTGAACCTGGACATTACCAATGATGGACGCACTGATGCGGCAGACCTGGCCGCCGCGGTGGCCCGCCTGTTGCCGCAAGCGAAGAATCCGTATGCGGCGCTGGACATCGCGGACCGTCGGGCGACGCTCCGGTTGAACGATGGATCGAGCGTGTCCGTGCCCAGGGATTTTGGCGGCAAGCAGACCGACGTCGACGTTGACGGCAACCTCGCCGGCGCGCTGGTGTCGCGCTCGGTGACGATGACCTCACTGCACGCGGCCGCGGAGCCGGTTTGTCCGCTCGCGGAAGAGGTCCGGGTCAACGATGTGTTCTACCGCCGGGAGCCGCACGAGATGCGGCGGTACACCGCGCTGGCGTTCGACAACATCGGCCGCGATCCGATGGCCTTCATCACCGCGTCCGCCTACCGCATGGTGCGGTTGTTCATCATCCGCGGCACGGACGATCAAATGACGACGCATCAGTTCCCGCTGAGCCGGTTGATCTTCCAGGCGGGACTGCTGGCCTCGTTCGCCTACTTTGCGGCTTTTCTCGCCGGCGTGGTGATCGCCGCGCGCGCACGATCGCCTTTCTTGTACGCGCTGATTCCGATCGCCTACGTGCCGTTGACGATCTGTTTCGTGCTGACGAACATGCGCTACACCATTACGGTGCAGCCGTTGATGTTCGTGTTTGTGGCGATGACGGTGGCGGCGCTGCTGAAACTCGGCAGGCCTGAGGCGGGACCCTTCGATTCGCCACGACGCGCCGGCGGCGCGCCGTAGCCGGCTCAGGGCGGGAACATCCGGCCGATCAGCCGGGACGAGATGACGCCAATCGTGATCAGCAGCGCCTGCAACAGCACCACTTTCCACGACACGGCGAAGTAGCCGTAGTAGGCGACCAGGAAGATCTGCGCGATCGCGGTGCCGGCCAACACGCCTTCGAGCACCTTGTTCACGTCGGGACGCGCGAACGGCTGCCAGACGCCGCGATACAAGCCGCGGCCAAAAAACGCGATCAATTGCGTCGTGACGATCACCGGCAACGACCGATAAAAGACTTCGGCGTTGCGCAGGTAGCCCTCGGGATCGTAGAACACCAGGCCGGTGGCCCAGTAATACGATGCGCCGATCACCGTCACGTCAACGAGCACTTCGACCACGCGCCGGCGATTCATGAAGTTCGACTGCAGCAGCGTGAAGCCGTCGGTCACCTGCCCGGGCGGCAGGTCCTCGTAGACGCGCACGCGCGCGAGATACACCGCGAAGGCGCACATCGCGATCAGGAACACGCTGCCCACCGGCAGCGACCAGTCCGGGCTGAAATTTCTCAGCAACAAGCCGATGCCGCCGCCCACCGCGGCCAACAGCCAGAGCACCAGCACCGCGTCGCGTTCGGACAAGCCGATCGCCACCAGTCGATGCGATGAATGATCGCGCCCGCCCTTCGCCGGCGATCGTCCGGACAGCAGGCGCGCGACGGTGACCAGGCTGGTGTCGAAGATCGGAATCAGCAGCACGAACGCCGGTCCCGCGATCGCCGACAACACGTCGGAGCGGCTGGCGCGGACGCCTTCATGGCCCAGCGTCAGGGCGGCGAGGCTGAAGCCGAACAGCATGGACCCGGAATCGCCCATGAAGATCGACGCCGGCGGAAAGTTGAAGACCAGGAAGCCCGCGGCCGCTCCCGCCAGCGCCGCCAGCAGGATCATCTCCGGCATGGCGTTGTCGCGGCTTGCCCCGGTCCAGAACCCCGCCAGCAGCATCGCCGCGACAATCAGCGCGATGCCGGCGCAGAGGCCATCCATGTTGTCGAGGAGGTTGAAGGCATTGGTCAACCCGACGACCCACACCATGGTGAGGACGCTGTCGAGCAGCCGCGACTCGAGCCAGTTCAGCCGGAATCCAAAATAGACCAGCGCCGCCGCGGCGGCGATCTGCGCCACGAGCTTGGTGGCCGGCCGCAACAGCAGGATGTCGTCCACCAGGCCCATGACGAACATCGCCATCGACGCAAACAACACGACGGGTAACGACACGGCCAGTCCGAAGACCAGCCCGGTGATCGTCGTGGCCAATCCGATGGCCACGCCGCCAAGCAGCGGCACGATGGTGCGATGCCAGCGATCGGCGCGGGGCCGCGCCACCACGTCGATGCGAATCGCCAGGCGCCGCGCCACGGGCACGAGCGCCACCGCCGCGGCAAAGGCCAGCAGCAGCGACTGGATGATCGGCTGGAACGAGGCCACCGGCGGCGTCATCGCGCCGGCACCGGGGGCACGAGCGGCGGCAGCACGCGATCGCGCAGGAAGTTGAAGAGTGTTTGTGCCTTCACGACGTTGGCATTGCCCAGCGAATGACTCGACGCGCCCGGCATCTGCGACGGTCGATAGTACAGGAATTCGCGCCACGAACTGACAGCAGGTGTGTCGCGCCCCAGCACCTCGAGCAACGCCTCGTCGTCTCGCCCGGTGCCATAGTCGACAAACTGGTCGACGCCGGTGCAGACCTTCGGCGCGAGGTTCACGAAGAACATGATTCGATACTTGCCGGCGCGATGCAGCGCCTGGAAGCCATCGACCGCGTCGAACCAGGGCTTGAGATCGGGGGCGTGCGAGCGCAGCGCGGCTGACAGCGCCGGCGGGCCTTCGGGGCCCATGTCCTTGCAGACGAAGCTGCGCACGGCCTCGTCGCTGAGACGCTCGAAGCCACCCAGCTTCTGTTCGTCGGCATTGGCCGCGTTCGGCTTGCCCAGCAACGCGTCTTCCGTCTCGAGGTGTTCGAGGCGTTGCTGGTTTTCCTTCGACTCCGTGAACCTGAATCGCAGGGTGAGGTAGATGCGTTTGTAGAGCTCGGTCGAATACACCGACCGCTGCATCGTCCGCATCACCGCGCTGGCGGCGCGATCGATCACGCCCGGATGCATGTTCGGCTCGAATCCCGTGAAGTCGTTCGGGAAGAATCCGACGATGACGAGGTCCGGCTGGTAGCGCTCGCCGACTTCGTTGAGATACGCGAGTTCCTGCGCGGTGTTATAGCCGGGGATGCCGAGATTCCACACTTCCCACTTCACATCCGGCCGCCATTCGCGCAACCGCTGCTCGAGCAGGAACGGGTAGGAGGTTTCGTTCAACGCGCCATGGCCGAAGGTGACCGAGTCGCCGAGCATCATGATGCGGAAAGTCCCCGGCGCTTTCGTCAGCGAGTATTCGCGCGTATCGCGGAAGCCGAGGGAATTGGTGTGGGCCGGCACGCCGGCGAACCAGCCGTCGTAATTCGCGGCCAGGCGCTGGCCGCGCACCGGATCGCTGAGGAAGAATCCGGGCTTCCCTTTTGACTCGTCCCAGGCGCTCCTCACCCACACTTCGATCGCAACCAGGCTCAGCACGGCGGCGAAGCCGGCGGCGAGGACGATGGCGATCAGCTTCTGGAGTCGCGTGCGGATCAAATGCGGCCGGCCCACCAGTAGTAAACGATGCCCACGTATTCCTGCAGCAGGCCGCGGATCTGTTCGAGGCTCGCGCCGCGTTGGTGCGCGTAGAAACTCGAATTCGCCGGCGGCGTCGCAATCACTTCAACCTCGGGCGCGACCTTGTGCCAGGTCAGCAGCGCTCGGCGCATGTGGTACGGCGAGCTGACGAGCGCGATTCGCCTCCACTGGTTGGCGGCAAGAATCTCGCGCGTGTAGACGACGTTCTCGTAGGTGTTGGCGGCGTGCAGTTCGAGCGTGATCGCGTCCGCCGGCACGCCGTTCGCAACGGCAATGGTCTTCATCGATTCGGCTTCGCGAAGCGCGAACACGAAACCCGATGAGATCACGATGTGGGGCGCGACCCCGTCTCGATACAGCGACAGCGCCTGCGAGATTCGTTCCTGCAGGCCGCTGCCGGCGCTGCCGGATTCACCGACGCCGCCCGCGAACACGACGATCGCGTCCGAGGGGCGCGCCGGTTGCGAGATCTTCAGCGGATCCGCCAGCCACCACACCAGGTTGCTCTGAAAGATCGCCAGATACGCCACGATCAACACCGCCGCAATCGTTGCCGGGCCGGTCTTGGCGGCGTCATAGAGACGACGAATGCGATCTTCCCATCCCGTGGTGCGGGACGCCTTCGCATCCAACTCGGTTTCGATCAGCCCCGACATCTTCTCGAGCCGGCGTTCCCAGCTATTCGATTCCGCCACGCTGATACGCCGGGCGATCTCGGCGGATGGTGCCGGCGCGGCAATCGCGGCGCTCACTTCCGTCGCATACGCCTCTGCCGACGGCGCGACGCGTACGATGTCGCCATGCTCGGCATTGAAGCGCCGGATCTCATGGAGGTCGGTGGCGACCACCGGAATCCCCATCGACAGGTACTCGTTCAGCTTCGTCGGGTAGACATTCGCGGTGTATTCGGTGATGCGATACGGCACCAACCCAACGTCGAAGCCCTTCACGTATCGCGGCAGGTCACCGTGCGGCCGCTGCCCGAAAAGATGGACGTTCTTCAGCGCCTTGAGGCGCGAGACATCCGTCTGCTCGGGACCGATCAAGGCAAACGTCACGTTCGGCAGCCTGGTAGCAGTAGCGACCAGCAGGTCCTGATCGACCCACTGGTGAAGGCCGCCGACATAGCCGGCAATGGGACGCGGCAGCGCCGAGAGATCCGCCGGTGGCGCCTCGTTCTGCTCGCGCGATTTCTGGAACACCGCGAGGTTGACCGCAAACGGAAACAGGTGGACGCGGGGACTGAACTGCGCCGCGCGCTCGCGCAATCGCTCCGAGGTGACAAACACCAGGTCGGCCGACTTGAACAGTGCCTGCTCGCTGCCGACGATCTTGCGCGCCTCCGGCGAGCTCGAGGCGAGATCGTCGATGCAGTAGTAGATCGTCAGCGCCGGGTTGAGATCGGCGATCACCGCCCGCGCCAGCGGCGTCGGCAGGAACGTCCACACCACCGGCCGCGTCACGCCGACGGCGCGCATCCACCGGTTGATGCCGCGCATCAGGATCTGCTTGTTCAGCCACTGCGCGATGCGTGAGTACGGCAGCGGCACCACGATCGGCGAATGGATGAAGAGGTTCGGCCGCTCTTCGCGGAACCCCTTGGTGCCGCGGCGCCAGTTGCGCAGGCGGCTCATCACCCGCGGCATGTCGCCGAAACGAGGCGGGCGCACGCCGGTGTTCTCGATGAACAACACGCGATGCCCGCTCGCGGCGAGCCGCGTCATGATTTCCTGGTGGCCCTGCCAGATGAAGTCCCAGTCGATCGACGAGATGCAGATGACGTCGTGTTGCGTCACGCGGTCCTCGTCTCCACCAGGCGGGCCGGCGCCTGGTCGATGAACTCGCGGAACCACAGCTCCAGCATCAGCAACGTCCACAGGTGGTGCGCGTAATCACCGGCGCCACGCTGATGATCGTCGAACAATTTCTGCACGGCGGCGGGCTTGAACAGCGCGCGCTGCTGGAACCGCGAGCCGAGGATGTGATCGGCGAGATAGTCCTTCAGCTCGCCGCGAAACCATGACCCGACCGGCACCGCGAAGCCCTGCTTGGGCCGGTGCATGTTTTCAGCGGGCACGAGATCGGCAACCGCCTTCTTGAGGATGTATTTCGACGTATTGCCGTTGACCTTGAAGGTGCTCGGCAGGCGCGCGGCGAATTCCGTCAAATGCCAGTCCAGGAATGGCGATCGCGCCTCGAGCGAATTGGCCATCGTGGCGATGTCCACCTTCGGCAGCAGATCGGTCGGCAGGTACCACTCCATGTCGGCGTGCAGCATGGCATCGATCGCATCGAGCGAAGGCGCGGCCGCAAAGATCGCTTCAATCGGGTCGGCGTAGCGCGGCGGCTGGGTGGCGTACATCTCGGCCTTGAGATCCGGCGTGAAGACCGAGAGCCAGTGCCGATACCGCGCCGCGCGAGGACGGCTCGCCGCCGACATGAATCGGGCCAGACGCGCAATCGGTGAACGTCGATGGCTGGAAAGCGGCGCGAGACCCGAGGCCACGGACTCCGCCATCGCCCGCAGCGGCGAGGGAATCTGCTGCCAGCGTTCCGCGATCCGGCTGCCAAGATGCCAGCCATACCCGCCAAACGATTCATCGCCGCCGTCACCATTCAACGCCACGGTGACGTGCTGGCGGGTCAACTTCGCGAGGTAGAAACTCGGGATCGCCGATGAATCGGCGTACGGCTCGCCGTAGTGCTTGACGAGCGTCGGCACGACTTCGATGGCGCGCGGCTTCACCTCGAACTCGTGATGGTCGCAGCCGTACTTCTCGGCCACGCGACGCGCGTACGGCAACTCGTTGAAGCGCGCATCGTCGAAACCAATCGCGAAGGTCTTGACGCGATCGCCGATCAGTCCGGCCATGATCCCGACGACGGCGCTGGAGTCGACGCCGCCGCTGAGAAAAGCGCCGAGCGGCACCTCGCTGATGAGGCGTTTACGCACCGCTTCGGTCAGCAGTCGACGGACTTCCTTGACGGCTTCGGCTTCATCGATCTGGATCTTCGGCTGATATTCGAGCGACCAGTACCGCTTGATCTGCGTGCCCTGGGCATCGCGCACCAGCACGTGCGCGGGCGGCAGCTTGCGAATCTGCTTGTAGATGGTCAGCGGCGAGGGCACCGACATGAACGACAGGTATTCGTCGAGCGCGGCGTAGTCGATGTCGCGGCCGACCGTGGGATCGGCGAGGATCGCCTGGAACTCCGATCCAAAGGACAACCGTCCGCCGCGGTCGGCGTAGAGCAGCGGCTTCTTGCCGAAGCGATCGCGCGCGAGCAACAGCCGCTTGCGGCGGTCGTCCCACAGTGCGAGCGCAAACATCCCGTCGAGATCGCGCACGAACTCGTCGCCCATCTCCTCGTACATGTGCACGAGGATCTCGGTGTCGCTCTTGGTCGTGAACGTGTGACCGGACGCTTCCAGCCGCTGGCGCAGTTCCTGGAAGTTGTAAATCTCGCCGTTCTGCACCACCCAGATGCTGCCGTCCTCGTTGCTAATCGGCTGGTGGCCGCCGGCGACGTCGATGATGCTCAGCCGGCGATTGCCGAGAATCGCGCGCGGCTCGTGCGGCGCCGCCGAGCGCGGAATCGCCAGCACGCCTTCGTCGTCCGGGCCGCGATGACACATGGCGGTGCACATCGCGCGCACCAGGGACTCGGGCGCGTGCGGACCGTCGAAATCAACGAGACCGGCGATCCCGCACATCAGGCAAGCATTCCGTACGACAACATCGTGTGCTGCAGCCACACCACCCACCGCGCCACCCACTTGGTGACGGGCACGTTGGTCGGCTGCGCCGGGACAATGGCGTTATCGAGGTGATTGCGATCCAAAACGTTGATGCGTTCAGGATCGAGATAGGCCGCCGTTATTGGCGACGCGGATTCAAACTGAAACGTCCGCGACGGGTCGCGCCCGTCCCAGCTGGCGAGCGTGGTGTCGCCATTCGCGAACACCACTTTCAACCGCATCGCGTCGCCGGATTCGAAGTCGGCGATCCGCGGAGCCGAGCGGCCGGTAAACATTCCGCTCCCGCGTCGCAGCACGGTGACTGACGTCGCGGTCAGATCCGTCAGGGCGTAGCTCACGTCGGACTCGGCAGCATCGAACGCCCACGCGAGATCCTGTCCGGCCGCACTCGAGAGGGTTTTGACGATGGTGTCTGCTGTCAATTGGTCGGCGGGCAGGTGGGCCACCCCGAACATCGCGCCTTGCAGGTCAGGTTCGCCGAGCCATCGTTCGAGGGACGCGAACATCGCAGCATAGCGACGCGGCGCGGCGTCCGACTGCCGAGACAGACGCAGGCCGGGAAAGCTCCAGATCACGTGATCGCCGACATACGGTCGCGTCTCGACGTGATGCGCGATACGGAGATAGCGCTGATCGAACACCCGCTCGATGGCGCGACCTTGAAGATAGAACGCGAAGCCGTCGAGGATCTCCGCCGCCCGGGCGTCGGCGATCCTGGCCGGCCACCAGCCGCGGATCGTCTGCTGCGCGGCCTGTTGCTCGATCAGCATCGCCCCGCGACCCTGCCAGATCGTTCGATGGAGGTTGAGATCGGGGTGCGCGGCCGGACGCGGGCCAAGCCACTCGGTGCCGGTCCCGATTGCCGCCGCGACTGCATCATCGGTCGGTGACGCGGACTGGGCGGCCAGCGCGGTTGGGGCGACGATCGTGATCAGGCTCGTGAGGGCGCACGAGAACGCGAATCGCCGCATTGAATTAGTATAGCGGTGGTGTTTCGCCACCGCTTCGGCATCACACGCCGTGCGTTCCTCGCCACGGCGGCGGGCGCCGCACTGAGCGCCCGCATTTCCGCGCAACCGCCGCGCGAAGTCCTCTACAACGGCATCACGCTCGCGCAACCGTGGCCGCCGAGGCGCGCGCGGCTGGCGCGAGAGCCGCAGCGGCCGTCCTACCTGGCGAGCCCGCCGGACGTCATCAACATCGACGTCGGCCGGCAGTTGTTCGTCGACGACTTCCTGATCGAACAATCGTCGCTGCATCGCGACTTCCACAACGCGGTCTATCACCCGGCCAATCCCCTGCTCACGCCCGAACAGCCGTGGGAGACCGACGATCCGTACGCGGCGATGACCAAGACCGCGCCCAGCCCCGCCGCGATGGTGTTCAGCGATGGCGTGTTCTTCGATCCCGCCGATCGCCTGTTCAAGATGTGGTACATGGCCGGGTATCAACAGCACACCGCACTGGCCACGTCGGCCGACGGCATCAAGTGGACACGCCGTCCGTCGAACGTCATTCCCGGCACCAACGTCGTCCGCAAACACCATCGCGATTCCAGCACCGTGTGGCTGGATCTCAACGACCGTGATGCGTCGGCTCGATTCAAGATGGCGTGGACGGCAATGGAAGGCGCGCCGAACCTGCACTTGTCAGCCTCGTCCGACGGCATCCATTGGACCGATCGCGGCGACGCGGGTCCGGCCGGCGATCGCAGCACCTGTTTCTTCAATCCGTTTCGCAATCGCTGGTGTTTCAGCTTGCGTGACAACGATCCCCAGTTGAATCGCATTCGGCGGTATTACGAGAGTCCCGATTTCAGTGGCGCGCGCTGGCGCGCGGGCGATCCGGTGCCTTGGGTGGCCGCGGACTCACTCGACTCCGTGCGCGAAGGCGGCAACGTCCCGGCGGAGCTTTACAACCTCGACGCAGTGGCGTACGAGAGCGTGATGCTCGGCATGTTCGCGATCTTCCACGGCGAGGGCGCGAATCGCGAGAAGCCGAACGACTTGTCGGTCGGCTTCAGTCGCGATGGTTTCCATTGGTCGCGGCCGTCGAGAGACGCGTTCATCGGCGTCTCCGAGCGCCAGGGTGATTGGAACTGGGCCAACGTGCAATCGGCCGGCGGCGTCTGCGTCGTCAACGGCGATCGCCTGCATTTCTACGTCAGCGGCCGCGCCGGTGTGCCGGGCACCAGCTCGCCCGGAACATGTTCGACAGGCTTGGCGACGTTGCGGCGCGACGGCTTCGCGTCCGTCACCGATCAGTGGCCCACCGGGATGACGCGAGTGGTTACTGGCGAGGCCTCGACGTTGATCACCCGGCCGGTGCGTTTCTCCGGCGCGCACTGTTTCGTGAATGCCAATGTGACCGGAACCTTGCGAGTGGCACTGCTGGATCGCACCGGCAAGGCGATCCCTGGATTCACCGCCGATCGTTGCGTGCCAATCACCGGCGACGAGACCAGGCACGCCATCACCTGGTCCGGCAATCCTTCGCTCGCGGCCCTCGCCGGCAGCGAAGTGCGCTTCAAGTTCGTCCTCGATCGCGCCCGCCTGTTTGCATTCTGGGTCAGCCCATCGGCCCGCGGTGAAAGCCGCGGATATCTCGGCGCCGGCGGACCCGGATATGCAGGTACCATCGACGCATGATCTCGCGACGCGCATTTCTGGGCGGCGCGGCGGCCTCGCTGGTGCTGCCGTTCCCGGCGCTCGCGCGTCAGTCCGCGGGCGGTGAGATTCTCTACAACGGCATCAGGCTCGGCCGTCCGTGGCCGCCGGACTGGCGTGATCCCGAAGAGCACCCGACGCGGCCGCCGTATCTGGCCGATCGTCCGGCCGTCGTTCCGATCGATGTCGGCCGGCAGTTGTTCGTCGACGATTTCCTGATCGAAGACACCACGCTCAGCCGCACCTATCACCAGCCGGTGTATCACCCGGCCAATCCGATCCTGAAACCGGAAGGCGCGTGGGAAACCTACGATGATGCGGCGGCGCGCACCAGGCGTCCGGCCAATCCAACCGCCATGGTCTTCAGCGACGGGGTGTTCTTCGATCCGAAGGACCGTCTCTTCAAGTTGTGGTACATGTCCGGCTACGGCGCCAGCACCTGCTACGCCATCTCTCACGATGGCATCAAGTGGGAAAAGCCGTCGCTCGACATCGTCAAGGGCACGAACATCGTTTACGTTCGTCAACGCGACTCGAGCACGATCTGGCTCGATCAATTCGAGACCAATCCCGCAAAGCGCTTCAAGATGGCGTTCTGGTCCGACCATGCGATGACGCTGGCGGTCTCGCCGGACGGCATTCACTGGACCGATCTCGGCAGGACCGGGGCCGCCAACGATCGATCGACGTTCTTCCAGAATCCGTTCCGGCGCCAGTGGGTGTTCAGCCTGCGCGCCGATCAATTTCCCGCGCACTCCCCGAGCGGCCGCTATCGCCAGTATTGGGAGGGCGCTGATTTCGCGTCGGCCGTGAACTGGTCGGGCCGATCGCCGGTGGCGTGGGTGAAATCCGATTCGCGCGAACCCAACCGCATCGACGGCGGCCGCCCCGAGATTTACAACCTCGACTGCGCCGCCTACGAAAGCCTGATGCTGGGCCTCTTCACGGTGTGGCGCGGCGAATCGTCCATCCGCGAAAAAATCAACGAAGTGGAAATCGGCTTCAGCCGCGACGGCTTCCACTGGCAGCGGCCCGAGCGCACCGCGTTTCTCGGCGTGTCCGAAAAAGAAGGCGCGTGGAACTGGGCCAACGTGCAATCCGCCGGCGGTGGCTGCCTGGTCGTCGGCGATGAGCTTTATTTCTATGTCTCCGGCCGCCAGGGCCGCCCCGGCACCGCCGATCCCGGTGTTTGCACGACCGGCCTCGGGGTGCTGCGCCGCGACGGCTTCGCGTCGATGGACTGGATGATGAGCGACAGCGCGATCGTCCGCGGGCGCGTCACCGGCAATGCCGGGACGATGACGACGAGACCGGTGACGTTCAACGGGAAGCATCTGTTCGTGAACGGCGATTTCCGGCAGGGTCAATTGCGCGTCGACGTGCTCGACAAGAGCGGCGCCGTGATCGCGCCCTTCACCGCGGACGCGTGCGTGCCGCTCTCGGATGACGGCACCAGGACCGCCGTCAAGTGGAACGGCGCCAGCCTTGGCGATCTTGCCGGGCGTGTCGTGCGATTCCGATTCACGATCACCAAGGGCCGGCTGTATTCGTTCTGGGTCAGCGCCAAGCCTACCGGCGAGAGCGGCGGATATCCTGCGGCCGGTGGTCCTGAATTCTCGGGACCGCTCGATCTCTGATCGAGGCCTCAAGACCTCAACGCCTTCCGGTAATTCGCCAGCCATCGCGCGGCGATCGTCGAGGCGCTGAAACGTTCCGCGACAGACGCGCGGGCGGCCGCACCCATCTGGGCCGCGCGGTTCGAATCCGTCAGCATCACGTTGAGCCCGTCGGCAAACGCGGCCACATCGCCAGGCGGCACCAGCAGGCCCGACACGCCGTCTTCGATCAACGTATCCGTCGCGCCGGGCAGCCGGGACGCCACGCATGGCAGTCCGCACGACATCGCCTCCATCAACGCGACGGGGAGACCTTCGCGGCGGGACGGCAACACGAACACGTCGGCCAGCCGGAAGTATTCGTGCACGTCATGGAGCGAACCGGTGAAGGTCAACCGATCGCCCAGACCAAGAGCATCGGCCTCGGCGCGCATCTTCCCGGCCAGGCTTTCGTCCACTTCGTAGTAGCCCGACTTGGTCGCGCCGACGAAGACCAGACTGGTGTCGAGTTGATGCGTGTTGCGCAGCCGCAGCCAGGCATCGAACAACACGCGAGGCTGCTTGTCTTGCGAAAAGAAGCCGACGAACAGGACCACCGGTCGATCTGGAGCGAGGCCGAGTAACTGGCGGAGGCGGCGTTTCTCTTCGGGCGATGCGGGGGCGAACTCGGCGGTGTCGATGCCGTTGCCGACCTGCTCGATGCGATCGGCAGGCATCCCCGCATCGAGATACGACTGATACAGGCCGGCGCTGACGCTCATGTAGCGTGTCGCCGACCGAAACGACCACCACGACAACAGGCCTTGCCGCCTGACCGGCGCCGGTTCATCGGCGCCCATCGTGTGCAGGCTCAACACCACCGGCTTGCCGAGCAGGCGCGCGGCCGCGGTGACGAGAATATTCTTCGACGAGACCCCGTGCAGGTGCACGACATCCGACCAGGCGACCAGCCGCAGCACTTCCGGCACGATCACGCCGGCCACCGCCACCTTTGAACCGGTATTGATGGCGCGCAGGTGAATCCGCGTCACGTCCACGTCATCCACCGTGGCATATCTCGGCGTGCCCAGGTCGAGCGCCGTCGTCAACACCCGCACCACCGCCTCGCCGCGCAGTGCGGCCGCCATCAGGCGCGTCTGCAAACCGCCGCTGCTGATCTCCGGGTAATAGGCGCCCGTGACCATCAACACCTTGATCGGGCTCACGCGCCCACTCCAAACGCGCTCAGCTTGTGGCGCCAGTCGAGTCGACTGATTGCGTATTGACGCAGTTGCGCGGCGTCTATCGACGAGGATTGCCGGGCAAATGCCTCGAAGGCGCCGATCACGTCGATCGTGTCCTCACTGCCAGACACCACGAATCGAAACGGCACCGGAGAGGGAAAGTCCGGATCGTCTCCACTGGCGATGAATGGGATGCCGATCGCGCAATACTCACGCGCCTTGAGCACGGAGGCGTGTGTCAGCCCAATGCGGTGCAGCCCCAGCGAGCTCACGGCGAGATGCGATTGCGCGTAGAGGTCGCGTAACGCCGATCCGGTCACGATGCCCGTGAACGTCACGCGGTCGCCGAGTCCCAGCGACTGGCAGAGTTCGCGCAGCGGCGCCAGCGCTGGACCATCACCAACAATCGTCACGTGGATATCGAACGGGCGATCGGCGCGGCCGGCAAATTCCTTCACCGCGCGCAGCAATCGATCGAACCCGTGCCATTTCGCGACTGACGCCACCGCGATCACGCGGAGCACCGGCGCCGGCCACGCCGGCGCGCCCGGTCTCATTTCGATGGAGGCAACGTCGATCCCATTGCCAATGTCCACGGTTCGCGACACGTTGCCGAGGCGAAACCACCAGCTCTCCGGCGCGTACTGCACGATCCGCGTCACCGGCCACAGCGACCAAGGCCCTGATAGATAGAACAGCGCCACGGTTCGGGCCCGGCGCCACAGCGATTGCCGCGATCGCCAGATCTCTTGAACCGCCACTTGATTCGGCGACGGCACATCAACCGTGACGTGCGCGCCTCTTCGTTTCGCGCGCGACAACGCCGGCAGCAACAACAGGTTTGCCCACCCGGCGCTGCGCAGGATGATGTGGGACTCGGGAGCGGCGTCGATCGCATCCGCGAGTTTCTGCAATCCCGACAGTCGCGAAAAGGGCTCGGCCCATGCGCGCGTCGCAAACCCCGCCGCCGCCGCGGCCTTCAACACGCCGGCGATCTTCTGATGCACGCCGGGCACTTCGCGCGCGTCATACAAGCCGAAATACACAACACTTTTCATCCGCTACACTAGTGCCTTGCCACCGAAACGAACCGCCGTGCTCCTCGCCGCCATCGTCGCGCTCGCGTATGGGCTGTGGACGATGTATTCCGGCGTGCGGCTGGCGGTGGACACGCCGACGTACTCGCGCTGGGCTGATGCGTTGCTGGGTGTGGGCTTCAATGTGTTCGCGTATCTCCGGGAGCAGAGCTTCGTCGCGCCGCCGCTCTTCTATCTGCTGTGGGTAACGGTCGTCGCCGCCATGAAGACGCTGCTGGGATCGTCGTGGATGACCGGCATCGTCGTGCTCAACTGGATCGCGCTCAGCCTGGGCGCGTACGCCATCCTTGAAACCGTCCGCAAGCTCACGCACTCTGGCGCCGGCATGTTGCTCGTCACCATGTTGATGCTGGTCGCGGGCGACCTGTTGATCTTCGTGCCGTACGTGCTGTCGGACCTGATCTTCTGGGGGCTCTCGGCCGGCGTGCTCGCGTGCGGCGCGTCGCTGGCGGCAGGCGATCCGGCTGACAGCCGTTCGAAAACGGCACTGATTGTTTCGGGCAGCGTCCTGATCGTGCTCGCGATGATGTTTCGTCCGGTCGCGATTCCGCTCCTGACCTTCTGGTTGATCTCGATCGCCACGGCCGCAACGGGGTCGCTCGTCGATCGATTCGCGACACCGGTCCTGGTGCTCGGCCTGGCCGGCGCCGTCGCCGCGATCCTCGTCCACGCATTCGTGCTGCAAAATCCGTCAGCCTGGCCGTTCGGGCCGTTCCCGGCGATGCTCACGATGGTGCGCGACGAATACCGAATCGGCATGTTCGTGCACCAGGCGAGCCCGCCGATGCTCGTCACGCCGCCGTCGGGAATGTTCGGATTTGCGCGGATCACGCTGGAGAAGGTGATGTTCTTCATCACGCCGTGGCTGCCGCATTACGGTTCGGCGCACGTGCTGATCAACCTGGTGTTCTTCCTGCCGGCCTACGGGCTGTCCGTCGCCGCGATCTCGAATGTGCGGCGCCTGGCGCCGTCACAGCAACGCGCCGTCGTGGTGCTCGGGTTGTTCGTCCTGCTGCTGACGGTCTTCCACGCGATGCTGCTGATCGATTCCGATCACCGCTATCGCCTGCCGATGCTGCCGGCGCTCGTCATGCTGGCGTCAATTGGGCTCGAGTCGGTGCGGCGACCGAGAACGCTTGCATCCATTGGCCCAGCGAAATAGCGCGCCACGGCTCGCGATCGAAGGGACGCGTGCCGGCCGCCATCGCGTCCAGACGAATCAGCGTCGATGACGGAATCAGCCGCTGGCTGATTTCGACGGCTTCCGCGAGTCGATCGCGGAACCACGAGCGCCGCTCCCCGGTCATCCACATCGATTCCGGTGTCTCGAATCCGATCTTGTCCACGCGATCGCGAATCCGGTCGGGCAGCACGCCGCTCATGGCACTGCGCAGCACGCGCTTGGTGACGCCGCCGCCGATCTTGAATTCGTCGGCCAGGCCGAGCGAGAACTCGACGACGCGGTGATCGAGGAACGGGACGCGCGATTCGACTGAATGCGCCATCGAGCTGCGATCGGCGCAACGCAGCATCATCTGCAGATTGCTATAAGTCAGTTGGGCGTACGACAGCGCTGATACGCTGGCAAATTGCGGGTCGTTCGACAGCAACAGCACGCGCACGATGCCGCGGATCGCCGTCGCCTTGCCGTACCCGTGCCGCTGCTGGAACGCATTGATCTCCCGCCAGGCGTCGCCGATACGCCCCTCGCGAACCAGGCTGGCGAGATACGGCGCAAAGAACGCGTGATACCCGGCCAGCACTTCGTCGGCGCCCTGGCCATCGAGCATGACCTTCAGGCCGGACCTGGCGACGAGATCGTAGACGCTCCACTCGGCGAAGAAACTGGTGGAGGCCACCGGCTCGTCCTGGTGCCACGAAAATTTTGCGAGTTCGTCCTGCAGCATGTCGATCGAGGGCACGACCGATCGCGCGTCGACGCCGGTGGTCTTGATCACCTCGTCGACCCACGGCCATTCATCGAATCGCGGCTCGTCGGCGCGGGCCGTGAAAGTCTTTTGAAGGCCCGCTGCGTTTTGCTGACGAAGCTCGCGGTTGATCAGGCAGACGATCGAGGACGAATCGATCCCTCCGGACAGGCACGACCCAACCGGAACATCGGCGCGTAGTTGCAGGCGCACGGAATCGGTCAGTAGCCGCCGATACTCGACTGCCGCATCGTCAAAGCTGCCGTTGAATGATGCGGGCTTCAGTTCGTACCACGGCTCGGTGTGAATCCTGCCGTCGGCATCAGCAGCGATACTGCGCAGCGACACCTGCGCCGAATGGCCGGGCGGCAGGTGATACACGCCGGCGAACAGCGTTTCATCGCTGCAGTCGGTGAGGCCGGTGGCGAGAAATGCCTTCGCCCGCGTGAGGTTCATCCGTGCGGACCAACCCGGCGCGCCCGTGAACTGCTTGATCTCCGAGGCGAAATGAAACGCGCCGCCGGGCGAGACCCAGTAATAGAGAGGCTTGATGCCGAAGCGATCGCGGGCCAGGAACAGGGTGCCCGCCGCCGCGTCGTAGATCGCGAAGGCAAACATCCCGTTCAGGCGATGCAGGCCGTCGCGGCCCCAGGTCGCATAGGCCGCGAGGATGACTTCCGAATCGCTGTGGGAGAGGAAATGATAGCCGGTCGCCTTGAGTTCCTCGGCAAGCTCGGCGTAGTTGTAGATCTCGCCGTTGTAGATCAACCAGTAACGCCGGTCGCTCGTGCACATCGGCTGGTGGCCGAGCACGGAGAGATCGAGAATAGAAAGGCGGCGATGACCGAACGCGAGCGTGACCGATTGATCGCTCACCGTGATCGAAGACGTCGGGGCGAACGGCGCACCGGAACGATACGCATCGGAGGGCGTATCCGGGCCGCCGAGTAACTGCGGCGCCACTCCCGTTCGCTCCAGCAACATGTAACCCTCGTCGTCCGGACCGCGATGACGCGCAAGATTCGTCATCGCCAGGATCGCTGACGCAGGCGCCCCGATCGGCGCCACAAACCCGCAGACGTTACACATTCTTCGCAGGTACGCCGACGACAGTCGTGCCCGGTGGTACATCACGCACGACAACGGCTCCGGCGCCGACGATGGCGCCTTTTCCGATCTTCAGGTTGGGCAGAATCGCGGCGCCGATGCCGATGAAGGCGCCCTCGCCGACGATCACCGTGCCGCCGAGCGCGGCGTTCGGACCGGCGAAGGAAAACTCACCGAGGACAGAGTCGTGATCGATCGACGCGTTCGTATTGAGGATGGCGTGCCGGCCGACCCGCGCGTCGGCACATACCGTCGCGCCGATCGCGACGAACGCGCCCGGATCAACCGTGGCATTCCTGGCCAGGTTCGCGCGTGGATGCACGACCGGCGGGAAGACGATCGACGGGACGTCTCGCGACAGGCGTTCGGCAATCCGGCGGCGGATGGCCCCGTCACCGACGGCGATGTGCGCGTCGAAGGCGCCAATCTCCTTCCACAACCGGACCACGTCGGCATCAGCGCCGAGCACCGGATACGGTGACTCGAATCCCATCGGCCCTTCGGCAATGAAGCCGGCGATGCGATGCGTGCCGATTTGCTCGATCGCCTCGACGGCGACCTTCGCCTGTCCTTGCGCGCCGAAGATGACGATCGATTTCATGTGGATTGCACCAGCCGGAGAAATCCCTCGAGAAACGCCAGCCCGGTGCGGCCGCTCTTTTCAGGATGGAACTGCACGCCGAACACGCGGCCCGATTGGACCGATGCGGTCACCGGCGTCCCGACATAACTCGCTTCCGCGAGCAGGGACTTGCGATCGTCGGGAACGAGATGGAACGAGTGCACGAAATACGCGGCCGTGCCTGGCGCAATGCGCTCGAAAGGCGTGCCGGCCCACGGCCGGCTCACGGGATGCAGTTCCGACCATCCGACGTGCGGCCGCTTCAATCGCGATCCGTCGGGCGCCGTTTCCGGAAGCTGCGTGACCGTGCCGGGGACAATGCCGAGCCCCTTGGTGATGCCGAACTCCTCGCTTTGGGTGGCGAGAATCTGCATGCCGACGCAAATGCCCAGCACCCAGACACCGCGCTCGACGAGTTGATGAATCGGCTGTTCGAACCCGCGCTCGCGGACGCCACGCATGCAATCGGCGAACGCGCCGACGCCGGGGATGATCAGGCCCTTCACGTCCGTCAATTGATCCGGTGACGTGCAGCGCACGACTTCGGCGCCGACCTTATCGAGCCCGCGTTCGACGCTCAGGATGTTGCCCGAGCCGTAATCGCAAATGTGAATTCTAGTTGGCGCCATTGACCGCTGCGCTTTCGTCGTGACGGCAGACTTCAATGCCATGCGCGATCAGGTGATTGCGAACATCGTCAATCGTCATCTTGTTGTAGTGCAGCAGGTGCGCCATCGCCAGCGCATCGGCATTGCCCTGCTCGATCGCGGCCAGGGCGTGCTCGGGCGCGCCCATGCCACCCGACAGGATCACCGGGACGTCGACGACGCTCGTCACCGCCTGGCACAACGGGATGTCAAACCCCTTGGCCATGCCTTCATGGTCGACCGAGGTCAGCAGGATCTCCCCGGCGCCGCGTTCGACCGCTTCCTTGATCCATTCGACGACGTCGCGGCCGGTCTTCTCGCGGCCGTTGTCGACATACGCTTCCCACTTGTCGAGCCCGCGCAACCGCTTCGCCTCGACCGATAACACCATCGCCTGCGATCCATAGCGGCGCGCCACCTCGGTGATGATCTCCGGCCGATGGATCGCCGCGGTGTTGATCGACACCTTGTCGGCGCCGGATCGCATCATCGTGTCGACGTCCTGGATCGTGCGCAGGCCGCCGCCGACGGTCATCGGAATGAACACGTCGTTGGCCGTCGAGCGGACCAGATCGGACAGGCTGTTGCGCGCATACAGCGTGGCCACCGCGTCGATGTAGATGATCTCGTCGATGCCGCCGGCGTAGTACTTCCGCGCCTGCACGTTGGGATCGCCGACGACGCGGACGCCTTCCAGGTTGACGCCTTTGATCAGGTTTGGCGCCTTGATATCGAGACGGGCGATGAGGCGGACTTTGTGTTTGGGCATTCAGTGAAAACGCGGTGACTGCAGGACCAGGACGCGCGCGTGATGGGAATCCGCGACGGCGACGCGATCGCCGCTCAGCCACCGGGCATCGTAGGGTTTGTCGAGCGGCGGCGCATCCAGCCGGCCGGTGCAGCGGCCGTCGTGATCAAGTCTCAAGACACAATTATCGCCCCAGGCGGTCACCAGCCAACCGCGATCGACGTCGGCATCGATCGCGACCGGGCACGCGACCGTGGCGACCTGGTCGTCGAGTAACGCACCGGTCGCGGTGAATCGCTGCAATCGATTCATCCAGGTATCGGCCACGATCACGTCGCCGCTATCCAGCGCGCGGGCCATGTGCGGGCGATCGAAGGTGCCGTTGAACGTGAAGGCCAGCCGTCCGTCGAGATCAAGGGCCAGCACCTGGCTCTGCGCATACTCCGCGACCAGCAAGTGATTGGCGCGATCGAGAAACGCTGATGCGGGTCCGGTCAAGGTGGTGTTCAATTTGACTGCCGTGCGATCGACCACAAAGATTGCCGGCTCGTAGTAGCAGGTCACGAAGAGCCGCCCATCATCGGCGAAGTCCACCGAATGCGGGCCGTTGAAGGTGCCGGGACCAACGATCGTCTCGGGCGTCCCCAGTTGATCGTCAAAGCGGATCAAGGTGTGCTGATCCATGTCGGTGACGTGCAGCCGGCCCAGTGCGTCTTCGCCAAGGCCGAACGGCCGGCCAAAGCCGGTCAGCTCGATGCCCCACTCGTGATCGCGCCGCTCGATCACACGCCGAACATGCGATTGATCAGGCGCATCGTCTCGAGGCTGTCTTCGATCGAGGGAATCTCGGATGCCTCGCCTCGTACCGCGGCAACGGCGTTGCGGGCCTGCAGCAGGAAGCCGGCCTTGAACTGCTTGTCTTCCTCGGATGCCTCGATCGTATGCCGCGCGCGTTCGCCGGCATTTTGATAGATCGCCTGCTCGAGCGGCTGCATGACCCAGCGCTTGCCGGGCGTGCTGACGTTCGCCGCCCACGGCCCTGGGCCTTTCCACAGCCCTTCGTAAAGTGCGGTGTCGCCGCTGTCGAACTCGACGTACGCCAGCATGACCTCGGTCTCTTCACCCTTCCACGGCGTCACGGCATCGACACGCGTGACCTTGCCGCGGCCGAAGAATGGGATCAGGTCGATCAAGTGGATGGAGTTCGCATACATGAACTTCTCCACCACTTGCGGCGGATGATTGTAGCGGCGCGCTTCCGCGTAACTCTGTTGATCCTGCACGTGGATGAAACGCTTCTCGGTCGGCCGCGTGTCGAGATCCGCCTTGATCGTGCGCGAGCTCGAGTAGAAGCGCCGGTTGAGGCCGACCATCACCCGCGTCTTGCGCCCGCGCGCCGCAGCAGCGATCTTCTCGGCATCGGCCAGGTCGTAACCGGCCGGCTTCTCCATCAGCACCGCCCAGGGGTGCTTGAAGGCGTTCATCGCCACCGGATTCGCCGACAGCTCCGGAACGGTGATGACGAGGAGGTCGGCGTTGGTCTGCTTCTGCAACTCGTCGATCGAGTCCGCGACGATCGGAATCCCCAATTCACTCGCGAGCGCATAGGCCTTCGCGCGCGTCCGGCTGGTCAGGCCCGCCACTTTCACGCCCGGTAGCGACGCAAACGCTTTCGCATGTTCACGCGCCATTCCACCGGCGCCCACTATCGCAATCGACACATCACGCATGCTGCAGACTACTCCCTCTTCATTGTGGCGCGGCGAGCGCGCCCCTGGACGATCTCATCCTCGATGCGCGTCAGGCTCTTGCCATCCATGACGCTCCAGTGCGCGCTGTCGGCTTGGGCCCGTGCCGATTGCGCGAGCCACTGCGCCGACCCCGGCTCGAGCGAACGGATGAGATCGCGAAACGCCGCACCTTCGCTCACCGTCGCGACTCCTGATGCCGAGGCGAAGTCCCCATAGGCATAGTGGAAGACGTCGTAGTTCACGGTTGGAATGCCGCACGCGATCGCCCAGCGAATTGTCGCCGAGGCAAAGGCGACGAACACATCCGCCAGCGGAACCAGCGAGGCCGTCGGCTCCATCGACGTGACGACGCCGAACGGCTGGAGCATCGCGGCAAATTCCGGATAGTTGGGGTGTGGCCGGACCACGAGGTGGTAATGAGCGCCAAGGGGCGCGACGCTCTCACCGACGAAGGCAGCCACGTCGCCGATCGATGCGAACTCACAAAACGGCACCGATGAGGCGAGCTGATTCGGACAGCCACTGATCAGCAACACCGGTTTGTTGCCGGCCAAATTCAGGGAGCGGCGCAATTCATCGAGGCGGACGCTCCGATTGCCGCGGCGCTCAGCCATCTCGTCCTGGCTGACCGAGCCGACGACGCGAAGTTGCTCTTCAGGAATGCCGCCGGCACGGAAGTATTCCAGGGCCGCCTGGCTATCGACGCAGACGCGATCGGAGAATCCGCTGTTCATCATCCACGGATCCGGCGGTGCAATGCCCAGCCGCTCGTGCGCAAAGATGTGCGCCGACGGCAGGCGAACCAGGTCCGCTCCGCCTTCCACGAGCCGCCATCGTGGATAGAGCACCGAGGCGATTTGATTGCGGCTGGTCTGGTACGGCTCCTCGCCTTTCAGACTTTGAAACGCTTCTTCTTTGTTGGCGAGCGTGTATGGGAAGACGAGCGCCGGAATGCCGGCCTGATGTGCGGCCTTGATCGACACCGGCCAGAGATTGCCGACGATGTCCTCCGGAATCAACAGCGCGTCGCTCTGCGCCGCAGCGATGGTGTCGCGAAAATACGCCAGGAACCGGCGGTAGATCCGCTCCATGAACGCCGCATCGGTCACGACCTTGGGCCCCATCACGACCAGCTTGATCCTGAAGCTCAGGGGCATCTCTCGGCTGGAGCGCAGGCGCTCGTCGATGGCGCGGGCCGCCATGCGCATGCCGCCGGGCAGGTTGCGCACCATGTCCACCGCCCGCGCAAACTTGTAGATCACCGGGAAGATCCTGCGGACGGTCGGTAAATGGGTGCGCAATGCGACCGCGAGGTCGCGACCGAGTACGCGATCGCGCAGCGTCAGCACCATGTTGTACAGCCCGACCTCGGCCGCCTGCGAACGCTGGATCTCGGGTGCGGTGGCTCCCTGGGCCTGATCGGCGGGGCCGAGTTGCACCTCGTCGATGTCGACCGCGCGCGCGTCCAGCGTGTGTCCGAGCTCTTCGATGCTGCGCACGATCGGTTCGCTGCCTGGGTCGGTGGGCGCGTAGAAGTAGATCAGCGTCGGCCGGTGGCCGAGGTTGGCCAATCCGCGCGCCAGCAGCGACATCTCCGCGTAGTCGGAAGGTCGTGACGCGAGCAAAAGTAAACGCAGGGACTCGACGCTCATGAGGGGGGCCGGCGCTCCAGTTGCGCCGCGATCGCGTCCAACACACGGGCCGGCGACCGTGCGGGATCGGGAAGGTGCTGGTGAGCCCGCGCCCATGCCTCGCGGCGCGCCTCGGCTGTCGCCGCTTCGCGCAGCGCGGCCGGCAGCTCGCGCGCTTCGTAGACCGGCGTCACCAAACCAAGCGTGTGGTGCGAAAAGTCGATGTAGTTGCCGTGCGTGCGGCAGTAATCGGCGATTTCCTGGTCGAACAACAGCGACATCGGGACCGCAACGGGCTGCGGCGAAAAGCGATTCAGGTACGAGGCGTCGAACGTGCAGATCGAAAACAGGCTGACCACGACGTCGCAGGCCGCCAGCGCGGTTTCCACATCAGGTGAATGGTCCAGGGTCACGGCCAGGCCGCTGTTCGTGAACATCGCTTCGGTCTGCCCGCGTTGTCCGGCACCTTCGCGCGGATGCGGCCGCAGCAGGAAGGTCGCGTCCATGCCGTCGGCAGCGGATAAGAACTGTTCAATGGTTCGGCGATAGCCAGGCAACGAGTGCAGCGCCTGCCCGAAGAACCCGATCACGCACGCCGGCTCGGTGACACCGAGGGCCGCGCGGGCGCGGGCGCGAATCGCCGGGATGTCGAGGGACGCATACGCGGCGTGGCGTGGCGACCCGACAACCACCGTCGGCACCTGATACCGCTCGGCGTTTCGCTCGGCCGCCTGCAGATCGATGCCAAGAATCTGATCGGCGCCACGGCCGAGAATCAGGTTCTGTTCTCCCCAGAAATCCTGCAGCAACGAGCTCGGCACCTCGGCCTCGGCGAGAATCGCTTCGTCGAGCCCCGCATCGAAGGGCGTCGACAAACCGACCAGCACCGCGTCGGGCCGCACGTGTTCGAGCAACGATCGCGCGCCGGCGCGCACCACTCCGGCCGCGGCATCGTCGGCGGCCCTGGTCGAAGCCGCCGGCACCTGTTCAAACGCGAGGCCGGCCGCGGCGAAGTGTCGCGCCGCCGGATCCTGGGCGGCGATGACCACGTCGAAGCGCGGGTCCCCGGCGGCCACCTTTGCCACCTGCACCAGGTGAAGGGCGGCAGCGACATCGCGGGCCGTGATCAGCAGGCGGATCGCCATGTCAGTCAAAGACCGCGCGGCGGCGTCTCGCCGATTCGAGCAATCCGAAGAACTTGTTCCATTCGGCGGCATCGCGGCCGCCTTGATCGATTAACGCCAGCGTGCACAACGATCGCAACGACAACCCGATCAACACATCAGCCAGCGCCCGGCGGTTGACCGCATCGCCACCCGCCTCCGCGTATCCGCCGAGCAACGCGTCAATCGCGGACTTCGCGGCAGCATCATCGGATTCCTGGACGAGGATGACCCGTTCGCAGGCCAGCGCCAGATCGTTCTCGACGGACAGCACGCTGTGCACGGCGTCCTCGAAATCAATGAAGCAGGCGGCGCCCTTCTCAATGACGATGTTGAAAATGTTGAGATCGCCGTGAAGCGGGCGCGCGGGACCCGCGTGGTGTGCGCCGGGAAGAAAGGACAACGAACGATCCGAGGCGAGGGTCCGCAACTCGTCGGGCTTCGGGCCGGCGGCCACGTCGCCGGTCGCCAGCGCGGCCCTGATCGCCACGAGCCGATCGAACCGGCGATCGGTCCGCTCCTGCCAGTCAGCAACGTTCGGATGCGAGGTGAGCGCGGCGTGCAAGTGGCCAATCCCCTGGCCCACGGCTCGCGCATCCGATGACGGCGAAGGCGGCCGGCCGGCCGCGAATGGATACACGACGACGAACTCGCCGGTCGGGAGTTGCGGTGGATCGAGACTGCGCGCGGCGATCGCCGGAGCGCCATGCTCGACCAGCCAGGACGCGATCAATTCCGCCTCGCGCAGCTCGCTCCATCGTTCCGGCGACACCAGCTTGACGAACAGCGGCGCCGGCGCATCGATTCGGAACGTCGCCGACGCGCCGCCGACGTTCTTCAATGAAAACACCGGCGCGGTGACGCCGAGTGCCGCGCGGATCGCCTCCGCGGTATCCGGATGCGCGGGCGCGTAGATCGGACGCGCGGGCTTCAGGCCGGGCCAGGCCGGCGCCCTATACGGCGTGTGGCCCAACCTGCTCCCAGCGAATCGGCTGACCGGCCGTCACCGGCGCCCTCAGGCGCCAGGTCGAGACCAGATCCCAGTACTCGACCGGGATGCCCTTCATCGGAAACGCGAACCGCACGGTCTGGAGATCGATCGCATCGCCCGGCTTCAGGTCACGGCTGGCAACGAGGCATTGTCGCTGCGAAGTGCCGATCACCCAGTCGATCTTCAACTGCGGATCGCGTTCGGTGCGGCCGAGCGCGATGAACGAGTCGTGGACCATGCGCAGCACGCGCGGCAGGTCGTCGATGCCCATGCTGTGCGCGATGTCCTGGTCGAGCTCGTTCGGATCGAAGTAGATGCCCTTTTCGAGCACCGACGCGCCGAGCGCCACCGAGATGTAAAGCATCTCGTCGCCGGTGTAGTGATCCGATAAACCCGCCGGCAGGCCGAACGTCGACATGTAGGTCTGCATGATGCGCAGGTTGTGCGATTTCGCCGGGGCCGGATGTCCTTCGGGGCTGTGCTGGACGATGATGTCGAGGCAGCCGCCCTTGCGCGCCGTATCGATGGCGCGATGCACTTCCGCGATCGACGCGCGGCCCGTATCGATCACCATCGGCACGCCGAGGCCGGCGGTGTAACGGATCAGCGGAATGTGCGTGAGGTTGGAGGAGGCGATCTTGAGGCCGGCGGCGCCATGTTCCTTCGCGAACTTCGCCGCCTTCATGTCGTAGACCGACACCACGAATGGAATCTTCGCGTCGCGGCACATCTTGAAGAGCGGGATGTAGTCGGCCGTCTTCATGACCTTGCGCTCGATCAGCTCGCGATAGTTCTCCTGCTTCACCCCGCCGCCCTTGCTGGCGTAGGTCTCCATCGTGTCGCCGGGCAGGCAGATCTCGGGGTCGTCGAGGATCTCGGTCTTCAACACCACCGGCTGTTCCGGAACGGCATCACGACAAGCGATGATGCGCTGGATCAGTTCGCGCGCCGGTTCGGGATTGCCGTTGAAAAAGCTGCCGATCTCCGCGAAGAACAGCGGCGGATGGTCGGGCCCCACCGGAAATCCGCCAAGCGTCATTTCCCTGATCATCATCAATCCTTTGCCGGCTTGCGCGCGATCATGAAGTAGTGATCGACCAGCAGCTTCAAGCCGTTGGTCAACTGTTTCGGATCCTTCTCGGTCGCCATCGTCCAGGTGCGCACCGGATCGGGACGCGGCTCGAGGCTGCCGTGGAAGTGAAATCGTTCGACCCGCAGCGTGGCGCCGAGCGACTCGACGAGCTCCCGAATCGTTTCGATGGCAAAGACGTTCCAACCGGTTTCCCAGGCAAGCGGCGCGCCGTCGCGGCGCTTGCGATGGCGAATCATCGTGTCGACACCAAACTCGTTCAGCGGCGATAACACGGCGATGAGTCCGCCGGGTTTCGCGGCGTCGAGCAGGTTCTTCCAGAAGGTGGCGATTTCGCTTTCGTCGAACACCGATGCGACGCCGATCGCGGTGACCAGGTCAAAGCGGCCGGCCAGTGATTGCGGCAACGCCAGCGCCGAGGCGTTCATGAACTGCGCGGCCGGCACATTCTCGCGGGCCCGCTCGAGCAACTCGTCGAACACGTCGACGCCGGTGCAACGAAGCCCTGGGTAACGCGAGGACAAGAAGCCGATCAACTCGCCGGTGGCGCAACCGATATCGAGATGTTCTCCGGCGAGCGGCCCCTGTGCGTCGAGATGCGCGGCCAGCGCCAGGAAGCTTTCCTTCGGCTCGCCGGCCCAGCCCTCGCGAATGTAGTGCGCGAAATTGCGATATTTGGCGTCGCTCATTTGGTGCGGCGCTGCAGCATCAACTCGGCCAGCGCAAGGTCGATCTCGCTGTCGATGTCGATGCTGTCTTCCGGTGGCGCGATCACGCCCTTGCAGGGCCGCAGATAGAAGCGATCCTCGCGCAGGAAATCATCCACGCCGACCGCATAGACGGCTCCGTTCTGCCGGTAGACCTCCTGCATCGTCTGGCGGCGGGCTTCCATGTCGGCGTCGTTCGTAAACGGTTCGACCATGCCGTTGCGGATGACCACGGCCTTGCCCGGATGTTGCTCGACGGCAGTGATGGTCATGGCGCTGCGCGCACTCTTGTCGAGGAGGGGCTGCACGCAGGCATCGACTTGCGCGGCGGTACGAAGCGGCGAGGTCGGCTGCAGCAGCACGATCACCCGATCAGTGCCGCCTCGCGATTCAAGCACGTGACGGACGACGCCGTTGTTCTGGGCGGTGTGGGTGGCCAGTTCGGCGGGCCGCTTGATCACCGTGGCGCCGTGCGATGCCGCCACCGCGGCAATCTCGTCGTCTTCGGTACTGACAATGACGATGTCGACCAGGCTGGCGTCGAGGGCGGCGCGAATCGAATGCACGATCAGCGGCACGCCGCCGAGCAGCCGCAGGTTCTTGAGCGGCAGCCCCTGCGAGCCGCGCCGCGCCGGCACCACTGCAACCACTCCACGCGCAGCCCTATCGGTCATGCCTACAGATTCGCCAGGGCCGCGAGACTCCGGAAGTTCTCGTTCTCGGCCTTCAGCAGATCGAACGGTCCGAAGCCGGCGAGGGTCCCTTTTTCCAGGTAGATGATGCGATCGCAATGCTGGATCGTGCCAAGACGATGCGCGATCGCCAGCAGCGATTTCGTCGCCTTGAACCGCAGCACGTGATCGGTGAGCGCCTTCTCCGACTGCATGTCGAGCGTCGAGGTGGCTTCGTCGAACGCGATCAGATCGGGATCGCGATAGAGCGCGCGCGCGATCACCACGCGCTGCTTCTGTCCGCCCGACAACCGGTCGCCGTAGTCACCAACGGGCGCATCGATGCCTTCCGGCTGCGAATCCACGTATTCCTTGAGCTGCGCCGCGTCGAGGGACTTCCGGACGCGGACCGGGTCGGGATTCGCCGATCCGAAGGCGACGTTTTCCGCGAGCGAGCCGTCCACCAGGAACAGCCCCTGCGGCACGTAGCCGATGCCGTTCTGCCAGCGCCGGACGACCGCGGGGTCCGCAAAGTCCTGGCCGTCAATGCTGATGGTGCCTTCGGTCGGCTCGATCAGTCCGAGCAGGATTAGCATCAGCGTGCTCTTCCCGGACCCCGAAGGTCCGGTGATGCCGACGAACTCACCGCGTGGAATCGTGGCGGTGACGCCCTGCAGCGCGCGCGTGCCATCCGGATAGACGAACCCGACGTTGCGCAGCTCCAGCTGCTTCCAGTTCTCGTAGCGCTCCTCGTTGCCGACATCCGGCACGCGGACGCGATGCTCGCAATCCGCGATTTCCTTGGCCACGATTTCAAGGCTCGCCTTGCCGAGGTTCATCAACTGCAGGTTGACCATCATCCGCAGGACCATCGGCAACAATCGGAACATCGCCGCGGCCAGGAGGCCGATAGTCGCCAGCCCCGCCGGTCCGGCGCCGGTCACGAAGATCACGTTCGCGATCACCGCCAGCATCGCCAGGATGATGATCGTCTCCAGGCCGAGTCCGGGCAGCGCGGCGAGGAAGTTGTAGTGGCCCTGCTGATGGAAGTTGCGGTGCTCCACAGCGGTGAACCGGTCGAGGAAGTATTTCTCGCGGCCGAGAATCTTCGACTCGCGGATCGCGCCGATACCTGACTGCAGCACCAGGCTGCGCGTCTTGTAGATCTCGTCGTTCTCCTTGCCGATCGACGCAATGCGAGCCCGGGTCGCGAAGAAGAACGCGGTGGCGCCCGCCGCCAGCGTGCCGACCCCGAACAACGTCTCACCGGGCAGCGCCATCGCCAGCAGGATCGCGATGCCGATCGCGACCGTGCCGTTCACGACCAGCGCGAGCGCGGCCAGGATGTACTGGTCGAAGATGATGCCGGTGTAGCTCAGGTTGCGGATCATCGTCCCCGGAGACTTCTCCATGTGCATCCGCAGATCACTGAGGACGTAGAGGCGCATCATCCGCCGGCTCATGTCGGCCTTCCACCGCGCCACGCGGCGCGACTGCCACCACAGGAACCACACCATGTAGATGTTCTTGAGTCCCATGGTGGCGGCAATCGCAAAGATCAACGCCGTGATGAGCTGATTCTGCGACGACAGGCCAAGCGCGGCCACCACGTCCTTGCCATAAGGCACGTTGTTGATCGCCTCCGGGCGCATGACGACCGCGAGCAGCGGGAAGATCAGCGCCAGCCCCGTCACCTCGAGGAACGCGTTGAGTGCGCCGCCAACCAGGATCGCGACGACCAGCCGCCACCGGCTCGCCAGTTCGCCGAGTACGAACCGGCGCGCCGTCGCCGAAATCGAGAACGGCGAATTACTGGTCGGTGGGGATGCGGTATCGCTCATCGAGAGGGATAACGAACGTTACTTTTCGTCATAGATCGCCTTGCGCAGTTTCCATGCGCCATCCTGCAGCTTCCAGATATGCGGCGAGCGGAACTTGTTGGTGAGCCGGTCGAAGTACTCGCGATCGACGAGCGGCTGTTCGAAACGCGCCGCCGCCACCGGGAATTCCTTTTCCGGCAGGCTCAGGTACGCGAAGTTATCCTTCTCGAACCGCTCCGAGTATTCGCCGTCGTAGCGGCGGATCAGCGCCACCGCTTCATCACGAGTGATGTCGCCGTTGCGCGCCTCCTGGGAGGCGTCATAAGTCGCGCGGCCAATGCCGAACTTCACGAAGGTCGTGTAGTAGTGCAGGTCGTCGATCTTGTCGTCGATGCTGCTGTACTTGCTATACGTCCCGGCGGTGCGCTCCGGCGCCGCGCGGAAGCCGCCGTGCTCGACCGCGTAGTAGTAACACTCCTGCGGGTGCCACGGGATGTAGTAGCCGAGATACTGCACGTCGATCTGCTTGCCCTTGATCAACCCGGGCTCGAGCGGCAGGTACGGATCGAGATCGATCTTGCTCAATCCGTATTCCTTCATCAGCTCGCTGACCGGGACGCCCGACACGTAGAAGTCGTCGCGATCGGCGCTCGTGAAGTAGGCCAGGTCTTTCTTGGCGGACGCGTTCTCTTTCGAGTTGTTGCCGTACTCGGTGGGATTCTCTCCGTAGAACACCAGCGGAATGCCCATCTGCACCGCCATGCGCGGCGGGAAGTACATCTGTCCCATGATGAACGGCTGGAACGGGTGGAAGAGTTTCTCGATGGCCAGCCGCGTCAGCAATCGATGCACACGGCCGTTCGGCGTGAACAGGTAATTGTCGAAGCCGGCGTGGATCCACGCCTGGAAGTTCTGCCAGCCCCAGTCGGTATAGATGTGCGGCGCCCACGTCACCGTCAGCGGGTTCATGCCGAATTCGTACTTCAGCTTGTGCGCCGCATAGAAGCTGTCCTTGCCGCCCGAGCCGGGCACCAGGCAATCGTAGTGACCGTCGTTGCGGCGGTACTTGTCGCACAACTCCGTCAGCTGCTGGCGTCGGGCCGCCCAGTCGATGTCCTTCTTCAGCTCGGCAACGCGGCACGCCGCGCAAATGCCCTGCTCGTCGAACTCGACGGTCGGCTTGCGGGTATTGATGTTGTGCTTGAACTCTTTTTCAGAGTTCGGCTTCTGGTTGCTGTAGCCACAGCGCTGGCAGAAACGAATCTCGCGCGGCAGCCCGTAGAACGTGTCGGGCTCCGCGACGTCCGGCGCATAGCGCGCGGGATCGACAGGCTGGGGATAAGGAATTTGGGCTTGGTCAGTATTGAGCATTGAGAATTACCAACAGGTGAGGCCGCCGTCGATGACGAGGTTCTGGCCCGTCATATAGCTTGACGCATCCGAGGCCAGAAACAGCAGCGCTGATTGCATTTCATCCGCCTGGGCCATGCGGCCCATCGGCACGCGCGCCGAATACTTCTGGCTGAAGACGTCGTTCTGTCCGCTCTCGACGCCGCCCGGCGTCAGCGTGTTGACGCGAATGCCGTGCGCGCCCCAATACGACGCCAGGTACTTGGTGAGGCCGATCACCGCCGCCTTGGACGCGGAATAGACCGCCGGGGTGTTGATGGCCCGGCCGAGATACTGCGAGCCTTCGTAGATCCGTTGATCGGGCGCGACCACACCGTAGATCGACGCGGTCTGGACGATCGAGCCGCCGCGCTTCTGCGCCACCATCTGCTTGCCGACCGCCTGCGCCATCAGAAACATGCCGTCGATGTTGACGCCCATGATCTCGCGCCACGTGTCGATGCTGAAGTCCTCGAACGGCTTGAAGAACTCCACCAGGTCGCTCGACTTGCTGGCCGCGTTGTTGTGGAGGATGTCGATGCCGCCGAACTCCTTCACGACACGCTGCACCGCCGCCGAAACAGACGCCGCCGACGACACGTCGCAGGCGATCGCCAGGGTCTTCACCGACGGGCTCGAGGCCTTGATGGCCTCGACGGTCTTCGCGGCCGCCGCTTCGTTGACATCGAACACCGCGACGCTCGCGCCGTGCGCCGCGAGGACTTCGCAGAAGCCCTGGCCGAGGATGCCGCCGCCGCCGGTGACGATGGCGGTGCGGCCGGTGAGGTCGAATCGATCACGCATGGAGTCTGGCCTTTTGAATGAGCCGCATGATGCGGAGCGTCTCGTCGGGATCGATCGCCGGCACGCCGCTCTTCACCTGCTCGAAGAACCGCTCCATCGTCCGGCGGAACGCGCTGAAGTTGTCATGCAGGTCGAAATGGCGATGACCTCGATCGCCGTAGAGGCTGACATGGAACGTCTTGGCGACCGCGCCGAGGCAGTGCAGCACGAACGGCACGCCGTCGGAGAACTCCATCACCCACGCGTCGTGCGGCACGGCGAGCCGGGTCACCCTGGTGACGCGGCCCCAGGCCGGATCGAGGCTCGCGACCGCTTCGATCAGGTGAATGCCGTACTTCTCGATGCCGAACAGCACCGACGCTTCAACCAGTTTCGGTGTGCCGATCGCCCACTCGGACCTCGGCGCGCGGAACTCGTCGAGCTCCTGCGCGAAACGAAGGCCTGAGCACGACATCAAGTTGCCGCTGCGCAGGTAGGGCTCGAAGCGCGCGAGCTCGGCGTCATCGAGCGAGAGCGGCTTATCGACGAAGACAAACAGTCCGGCTTCGAGAAACGGCAACGCCAGCTTGGCGTGGGTTTCCCAGTCATCCCGCGCGACGATCACGGCATCGACCTGGCCCAGCATGTCCTCGACACGCGCACAGGCCGTCTCGATCTTGCAGGCCGCACAGATCGTTGCGGTCAGCGCCGGATCCTGCGTCCACGCACACGTGATGCGCACACCAGGAATCCCAAAACGCTCCGGCCCTTGCGCGCGCAAATAGTTATGAATGACCGACCACCCCGCCGCCGCGAACTTCTCGTCGTCATACCCGTTGACGATCGCGGAGAAGGAAAACGGGTGGCCGTTGCCTTCGCTGAAGCCGATGATGCCGGCGCGAATCACCAGATCGCCCAGCCGCCGTCGACGCAGATGTTTTGGCCGGTAATGTAGGAGCCCGCCTCGGAACAGAGCAACACCGCCGCGCCCTTGAGCTCGTGGGGATTGCCGATGCGATTCGTCGGGTTCTTCTCGGAGAGGCGCTTCATGAAATCAGGAAAGTTCGCCTGCGTCGACTCGAACGGGAAGGGACCAGGACTGATGCAGTTGGCGCGAATGCCGTGCGGCGAGAGGAAGCTCGCCAGGTAGCGGGTGAACTGCAGCACGCCGGCCTTCGCCGCGCCGTAGCTCGGCGGGTTCGCCAGCGTGTGCCCGTCATACAGCCGGTAGTCCGGCGCGACGTGGCCGTACATCGACGCGATCGTCAGGATATTGCCGCGCTTTTCTTTCAACAGCGGCACCGCGGCTTTGACGGTGCGAAACACGCCGTTCAGGCACACCTCGATATCGAGATCCCAATCAGTGTCGCTGATCGACTCGAACGAATTCTTTCGCCCCGACCAGCCGCTGTTGACGAGGATGTCGAGCGTGCCGCCGGTTTTCGCGCCGACGTCGGCGAGCAGTTGCTTGATCGATTCCTTGTCGGTGATGTCGACGGCCAACGGATGGCACTTCGCGCCGGGATAGCGCTTCTCGATGCCGGTGATGTAGGTCTTCACTTTCTCGATGTCGCGGCTGGCGATGAACAGCTCGGCGCCAAGCTCGGCGAATGCGTGGCTGATCTCGCCGCCAAGCAATCCGGCGCCGCCGACCACGAGCGCGGTCTTCCCCTTGAGCGAAAACAGATCGGCGACCGTCGGCGCGGTTTCAGGATGTGAGTAAGGCATTGGCGTAGGCGAAGTCCTTCAAGGTGTCGATATCAACGACAGAATCAGCGGGCACGATTTCCGCGCCCATTTTTCCAAACAGGATGCTCGGCGAATCCGCCGTCAGTCGATCGGGACGAAAGGCATACACCGCGGCGTTCAGCTGGTAGGCCGGCGTCAACAACTGGCGCGGCTTCCAGGGAATCGCGCCGCGAATGAACGGCTCCGGTGCGCCGGACTCGATGCGCCAGGTGCGTTCGGGATTGATCTCGGCCTCGTGGAAGGTCGCGATCGAATCGAGCTGCTCGTCCACCATCCGGCGCAGGCAGCGTTCGATGATCTCCGGCGACCGGAACGGCGAGGTCGCCTCCAGCAGTACCAGGATCTCAGCGGTCTCGCCTTCCGACTTCAAGCGGCGCCACAAATCGCGAATCGTATCGGCCACGACCGCGGTGTCGCTGGCCAGTTCCGCCGATCGCCGGTAGACCTCGGCACCCAGTTGCATGGCCGCGTCGGCAATCCGGTCGTCGTCTGTCGACACGATGATCCGGTCGATCGAGGCAGTGGCCAGCGCGGTTTCGATCGGCCACGCCAGCAGCATCTTGCCGCCGAGCGGATGCAGGTTCTTGTAAGGGACCGACTTGCTGCCGCCGCGCGCGGGGGTCAGGGCGATCACCCGGCGGCCGTCAATCATCGGATTCTGCGCTTTCGAAGAGCCGTTCGGCCCAGGCCAGGTCTTCGCGGTTGCCGATGTCGATCCATTCCTCGGCCACCGGATGGAACCGCACGTCGCGGCGATCGTCGATCATCCGCCGGAACAGGTCGGTCATGTCGAGGCGCTCGTCCGCCTTGACGTAGGCCAGGGCCGCGGGCACCAGCCCGTAAATGCCGGCGTTGATGTAGCGATGCTCCGTCGGCTTTTCGTGAATGCTCTTGATCCTGGTGTCGTCGACATCAAGACATCCGTACGGGACGGTGTAAGCGTACTCGCGCGCCGCCATCACGGCGTCAACGCCGGCGTTGCACAATTCCATCATCGCCCGCACATGCGCCTTGGTGATCAAGTCGCCGTTCATCACCAGGAACGGATGCGCTTGCGGCTCCAGTTGCGACAGCGCGCCGGCAGTGCCGAGCGGCTTGGTCTCGCGCAGATAGGAAATCTCGACGCCGTAGCGTGAACCGTCGCCAAAATGATCCTCGACCACGTGACCGAGATAGTTGATCGACAGATAGAACCGCCGGAAGCCCTGGTCGATCAAGTGCTCCAGCGCGCGTTCCAGCACCGGCTTGCCGCCAATGGCCAGCATCGGCTTGGGTCGATCCGCGGTCAGCGGACGGAGCCGCTCGCCGCGCCCGCCGGCCATCAGCACCGCGGCGTTCGGCAGCGGTTCGTAGCGTTCCGGGCCGTCGAGAAAGAAGATGTCGACGACATGACCCTCGGCATCCACTTCGGGTAGGTGGCGGATGACCGCTTCCCGCATCCGCTGGCGTAACTTGATGGGATCGTCGTGCCGCCGCGTCACCTGCGGCTGCCGGTTCATGATCTTCTCGACCGGCTCGTTCGGGCCGAGGTCGCTCAGCAGCGAACGCCGGATGTCGCCGTCCGTGACAGAACCGAGCAGCTTCCCGGCCGGATCGCAGACGATCGCGAACTTGATGTCCTGCGACTGGATCACGCGCGCCGCTTCGCGGATCGGATCCGTCGGCTTGATCGTGATTCTGCGGATCGCTTCTTTGGTGGACATCAGGCCCAGGGAAACTGACGGCGCGCGTCGGCGCCCAGGTCGGCAACGTTGACCGGACAACTGCCGGACGCCGCTGATTTGTAGGCGGCCGCCAGCGCCGCGACGACGTTGCGCCCGTCCTGCCCGGAGGGATAGTCCTCGCCCTCCAGCAGCGCGCGCATCACGGCTTCGGTCGGACCAACGTTGTCGGCCTGCGCAAACTTCAGCTCTCGACGCTCCCACGGCATCCCGTAGCGGGTCACCGGCATCGCCTGGTGCTCGAGCTTCCGCGACGTCGCGTAACACACGCCTTCGAACTCATCGACGAACAGGTGACCGAAGCGGGTGGCATACATTGCCGTCATGCCGTGGCCCTGGTCGTGGCCGATGTTGAGAATCAGCCGCCGGCCGTCGGCGGATTGAAAGCGCACCTCTCCGGCTTGATCGAAGAAGTTCGGTCCGCGCGGGTTATTGAACGGTTCGCCGGAGAACCACGCGGTCGCACTGACAATCGGCGATCCGGTCAGCCACGAAAACGCTTCGCAGTAGTGTGACCCGTTCATGGCGAGCCCATAGCAGCCGCCCGTCGCGGTCATGCTGGCGAGCGCACCGAAGTTGCCGGTCGACAGCTCGTCGCGCACCACCGTGTACTGCGCCATGAAGCGCATCTGGTGATTGATGGCGAGCTTCGTGCCGGACTTCTCGCACGCCGCGATCATGGCGTCGCAATCGGCCACCGACGTCGCCATCGGTTTCTCACACAGAATGTGTTTCGCGCCGGAGGCTGCCGCCTGCTCGACCAGCGCCCGATGCGAGTCCGCGGTCGTCGCGATAATCACTAGATCGGCGCGCGGGTGCGCCGCGAGCATGGTGGCTGCGTCGGCATACTGCCGCTCGGTCGGCAAGTCACCGGCCGCCGCTGCAGCCTTGGCGCGATTCGGGTCCGACATGTCGCAGATTGCCGCCGGAGTGAGACCAATGTTTTGCGCGGCCTTGAGATGGGCCATGCCCATGCGACCCGCGCCGATCAGGAGAAATGTCTTAGCCAAGGGATCTCGTTGAGTGTACTAAAGTTGAAAGGATCGCGTCACGTGCGGCTGACCGCAAACGGCAGCGTCGGTGGTGAAAATTCATCGACCTTCAACGACCAGACGCTCTCATCGGGAGACTGCTCGACCGCGCTGAAGCCGAGCGCGCCGTAGTGCCCGGAGACCATCGCGTTACGACCCGAGGCAATGTATCGGCCCCGGAGCTCGACGATGTTCCGGGACGCGGCCTGCGCGACGATTTCGGCCAGCACCGCTTCCTCGACCCGCCGGCCGAGGACGCGGCAGCTCATTAACCAGGTGTCGATTTCCCAGGTCCGTGCCTGGGCCGGCCGGCAGATCACCACGCCGATCATGCCGTGGTCGGCGAACTTGTCTTTCAGTCTCACCTGCAACGTCAGCAAGTGAGGATCGCTTTCCATCGCCAGCACTTCGTTCTCGGTGTACCGCCGGGTCGTCAGGTTGAACTGATTCGACTTGTTGATTAACTGGGCGATCCGGCTGCGGCCGATCTCGTCGAATGGCGCGAAGGCGATCGACATCTCGAGCGAGTCAAGGAATGCGCCGAGGTCGCTGGCCCCTTCACGACGCGCCGCGACCGCCGCCCGGGCCCCGTACATCTCGGTGCGGCGGCTGTCCTCTTCCGAGAACGACACGGCTTCGAACAGCCCGGAAGCAAGCAGGGTCTGGGGATACAGCGCCGTATCGTCCGGCAGCTCCGGGACCGCAACTTGCGGCAGTCGTTGCCGCACCAGTTCGCGCTCGGCGGGATTGTCGTCGAGCAGGACGAGGGCGTCGACACCGATATCGAGCGCCTTGGCGATTGCTTCGAGGTTGCGCGGCTTGTCGTCCCAGTTCGCCTGGAACACCGCGATATCGGATTCGGACAGGATCATGTCCGGGTGACTGGTGAAGGCCTGCCGGGCCACGGTGTCGGTATTCTTCGATGACACAGCGAGGATCACGCCGCGGCGGCGCAGTTGGAGGGCCATGCGCTGCACTTCGATGAAGGCCTCGCCGTCAGGCGATCCCTGGCCGAGGCGGATTCCATCAATGCCGTCGTCGCCGATCACGCCGCCCCAGAGCGTGTTGTCGAGATCGAGCACCAGGCATTTACGGGTCAGGCCGCGCACGGCGGCCAGGGTCCGCGCCACGTAATCGGCGTAAAGGGGCACCAGGCGCTGGGCAAACGGCAACTTGTAGCCATGCCACTGTGTTTGATCGTGCCACTGGTCCAGACCGACACCGGCCGCGAGCGCCGCGACGTCAAGCAGCACGCCCGAGGCGCGCGCCAGGTCGCTCAACTGCCGGTTGATCGCCTCCACGATCGAGCGCGCGGTGCCGGGCAGCTGTCGATCGAGACTGCCGAACGTGGCCGTGGACGGCGGCGGAACGGTCTGCATCACCACCAACGGCTGCCAGCTCGCGGCCACGGCCTCGGCGATGGTCCTGACCCGGCGAACGGCCTCTGCAACCGCGCCCTCCGCTGCTGCGCCGTCGTCGAACGCAACACTGGCATCGAAGGCACGGTACGTGAAGTTGAACAGCACCACGTCGGGGCGCGCGCGGTGCAACGCGGAAGCCGGATCGAGCGCCATCAATTCGCCGCTGTTGAACGGCAGCTCGACGATCGACAGCTGCACGCCATAGCGGGGAGCGGTCCCCACCAACGCATCGATAATCAGCTCGTGCGATCCGTCGCCGATGATGGCCAACGTCAACGGCATCAATGGCGCCAGCGCGCCAGCTGCCGTCGCGCGCTTCCGGATCACCCTGCTCAGGCTGGTCAGCTGATTCGCGTTCAATCGATAGGAGGCGAGCGCCCTGACCTCGTTCCCGGTGGCCGCGTCCGCCGCCAGCGCACGGCAGCGCGCGCTGAAGTCTGCGGGTGGCTCCGCCAGCCACGGCAACGAGGCGCGATCCCAGCTCACGCGCGCAGCTTGGCCTCGATCGCGGTCACGAGGTCGCCCACGGTCTTGAAGGAGGTAATCTCGCTCGACGAAAAGCGGATCTTGAAGTGTTCTTCGATCGACACCATCAAGCGCACATGCGACAACGAGTCCCAGTTCTCGACGTCGTTGGCGGTCAGTTCGGGAGTGACCACAATGTCGTCGTCAAACACTTCGCCGAAGATTGGCGTCAATTGCTCGTAGATATCAGCCATAAAGATCACACCTCAAAATTGCAGGTAGATGAATTTCTCCTGGCCCTGGTTAAAGAATGGATCCGCCGGAGAAATCCAAACACCTTCCAAGGTCAGCCCTTTGAAGTACAGGACCAACACTATCAATGCCAGATAGATCGGGAACAAACGCGCGTCACCGCGCATCCGCGCCAGGCGGCGGCCAGGGCGAATCTCAAATCGTTGGAAGGTGTAGATCGCGACGATAGCGATGGCTAGCCCGAACCAGGCGTCGTCAACGGAACCCGCGCCGTGACTGACGAAGATGCCGCTCACCACTGCGAACGACCGGCCGAGCGTGTCGGCTCGGAACATGGTCATCGAGACTATCAGCAGGACCTGCAACATCGCCCAGCTCAGAACGCGCTGCCGACGACTGAGACGCCGTCCATTACCCACCGCGGCATACCAGGCGCCGATCAGGATGCCGTGAAACATTCCGAACAACACAAAGTTGGTCGACGCACCGTGCCAGAGCCCAACCATCGTCATCAACACGACAGACAGCGCGAAGGTGACAAACGGTGCGAGCCGCCGCGATGACACTCGACGCCACACGAGCACCGACAGCGGCGTAAACGCGTAATCGCGAATCCAGCCCGTCAGGCTCATGTGCCACCGGCTCCAGAACTCCGTTGGAAGCGCAGCGAAGTACGGGGCCTTGAAATTGATGGGCAGGTGAAAGCCCATCATTCGAGCCACTCCGCGGGCCATGTCCGTATACCCGGAAAAATCTGCGTAGAGCTGGACGTAGAAGCTGATAGTGGCCAGCGCCAGCGCAGCTCTTCCGTAGTCGGTGGGGCTGGCCCAGATCGGCGACGTCGATAGGGCAATCGCGTCCGCGATCAAGATCTTCTTGGTCAGGCCGATCAGGAACAGGTGCGTCCCCGTCGTGACGTTGCGCATGACGAAGCGCTTCCGGCCGGACGACATCTGCGCAGACCAGCTCTGAAGCCTCACGAGTGGACCGGAGGACAGAAATGGGAAGAACATCAGCAACTGCGGCAGACGCCACGACGTCAACAGGCGTCCTTGGCGGCTGCTATCGGCCAGGAACCCGATCAAGATGAAAGTGTAGTAGCTGATGCCGAGAGGCGGCGCCGTGGCCGGCAGCGGCACGCCGGCCAGGTCCGCGAGCCAGGGAAGATATTTGAAGTAGGCAAGATTAGCGATCAGTCCGACGATCCCGCCGCTGATGATCCACCGTCGCGCGCCCTCAAAACGATTCGCGGCGCCAACCACCGTCATCGTCGCGGCCAATACCCAGAGCAGCACCCACAGGTTTGACCGGTCATTGAATGCTATGAACAGCGCTGTCACAAGGGCGAGATAGACGTGCTGCAACCGCCGAGCGTACAGCAGCCAGTAGACGGCGATCAGTGGCGGTAATAAGAATGCGAACTCGAGCGATGACAGCGACATCAGGGAGCGCTCTGGGGATCGGCAACTGTCGGTAGAAGTGCATCCGTGATGCACTTGTTGAGTTTCGCCCTGGCCTCATTATTCGCGTGCGGGATATCGAAAATCATCAATCCCTCGTGCCAAAAGTCTGAAGACACCATGCCGCACGCTTGGTAGTCGACCTCAACGTGCCGAACCGACGGATGCTTCAGCAGGGTTTGGAGCAGCACGGTCTTAGCTTGGCCGAGAACCGTCTTCACGTCGTCCGGAAAGGCGTCTGTTAATTCGGGCGCGGGAAAGAACACGATCCGGCTGGTTGGCGCCACGCTCTGGATAAATTGCTCATGGCGCTCAGCGATCTCTGCGGCAGGACGCAGTCGCCCAGCATCCATCATGAACGAACTAGCGTAAGCGCTTAGAGAAAACCAGTGGCGCATGAGTATCAGCCGCCGTCGCAGGTGCTCACTCCGCGACAGAGGCCAGAACGAAAGATCATGGTTCCGGAAGGAGTCTGACTTTAGCCGTAGAGCAAAACGCCATTCGTACGGCCCTTGTGTCGCTCCGCGCGTCAAGAAGATGTGGGCGTACAACAAGACAAGGCTGACGCGGTCTTGCGCGCGGATGTATTGGCGGTAAGCGACCGGTCCGAAGATTCGCTCTTTCCAATCGACTTGCCTGTTTGGGTCCGCAGGTCTTGGAGGGTAGGTCACCACGAAGAACGTGGCCTCATGGTCGCCGGCCCAGGTCCCAGCCGAATTGACAGCCCATGAGTTGTACCCGTGCAGCAGCACCTGACTCGGTTGATTCAGCTGCGCGTGGGTGAAGAAGCTGCGATAGGCATCGACGCGACTGTCGTTCTTGATGCAATTGACGACCGGGGCAGGCATCGACCCTGAGAATTCGTCGAAATCAAGCGCATACCGAAAGGCTGACCCGCCGGTAAAGATTATTCCCCGCGGCGTGTCACGCATCCCCTGAAGACACGTGACGCAATCGACTTCCTTGCAGGCGAATTCAAGGGGTTTCACCTCACTCGACGCCAGGAGCGAAGGAATCAATTGATACTGCGTGATGATTGGGTCGAGGTGAATCCAACTGAACCAAAAGGCGCCGCCGCACCCAAGAACGAAGGCTACGACCGAGAAGAACTTACGCATGATTTCTCATCACGATCGCCGCGCAGGAAATCGTCAACTTGTGGCGGAGCGCCCTTTCCATGGTGATGCCCGTCCCGGGGTACGCATAGCGATGCAGGATCACAAACCCGGCGTCCTCGACCATCGAGAAGAAGTCATCGGGATGGGAAAACAGGTGGATGTGATCGGGCGCGGGGCTGTTGCAGGGCACGTTCAGGAACGCGAGGCCTCGCTCGTCGAGCACGCTGCGCACGCCGGTCAGCGCGGCCCGAGGATCTTCGAGGTGCTCCAGGACTTCACTGACGACCACCGAGGTGAACTTGGCGGTACTCGACGGCAGGTCAAAGATGTTGCGCTTTTCCAGCTTCACCGCATCAGACACATTGAGCCGGCGCAGGCAGGCTCGCGTCGCGGCGAGACTGGTTTCGCTGATGTCCCACCCGGTCGCAGTGGCGCACTTCCCGTCCAGCGCGGCATGGGCGAGCTGCAGTCCGTGCCCGGGTCCGATCTCGAGATGATCGAACGGATTGGGCAGCAACTCGACGAACGAACGATAGCAACGGGCGATATCGATGTGGTTGCGCCAGAACACTTGCGAGAGCAGCAGGCCGTCCATATACAGCTGCATCACCGCCGGGTCGTCGTAGATCGCCGCCTTGACGTCGTTGAAGTTCTGCGCCTGATAGCGGCCATGACGCCGGAAGAAGAGCTCTTCCTTCAGCATGGCTTCGCACATCCAGCGATACCCGTCGCAGTAGGCGTCGAGGCGATCGCTCGCCAATAACAGCACCTGGCTGGCGATCTCCTCGGTGAGATGCAGCGCAGCGGCATCGCGCTCGGCGAAGCTCCTGGCTAGGAAACCCTCATGCTCGGGCCAGCGCGCGAGCTGGCGATCGACCAGGACCTGGGTGGATGCAAGTGTTGGCGAGAGTTGCAGCACAGACCTACTGGTACATCGACCGGATAATCGGGAGCAGCGTGTCGACGTTCGACTCCGCGGCCACATCCAGCACTGAGGCGGTTTGATCGGTGTTCAATCGCGGCAGCCGATGCGAACGGACCGAGACCCGCTTGAAGGAACGATTGATGTCCTCGATCATCACTTCCGCGGCGGCCTTGGCCATCGCGTACTCGGTCAGACCCTTCGGCCGTTCGACGACCGCGACCGACGAGGGGAAGAACACGCGCACCGGCTTGACGGCCCTGCGCTCGAGGTGCGCGCACAGCTCGAAAAACGAGTCGACGTAGAAGGTCGAGAATTCCCGGAACCACGCAGGATTGAAGATCCGGGCGGACTTGCGAAAAATGCGAGGCGTTGGAAAGAAATAGACGGCGTCGATCTGCGTCAGGTCCACCCGAAGGTCCTGCCAGGCCCCCTGCCGGACGTCGAAGCATACGGTCTCGCAGCTGCCCGCACGGTGCTGGTCCAGTTCGTCCTTGATGGCGCGTGCCTCCTTGGCACCCGCGTGATAGGTCAGCACGACGTCACCGGCGCCGGCCCCGAGTACCTTCGCGGTCATCTCGCCAAGCCCTCTCGAGCCGCCGATGATTAGCGAACGGGTGCCGCGAAATTCTTCGCCACCGATGACCGAGGACAGATCCTTGATCGAGGGTTGGCGGCTGGGGGAAGGACGGAGGAAGGCCTCCAATCGACCTGTCATCGCGCCTTCGAAAGCAATGTCGAACAGGCGCACGTTGGAATGGAAGTTCCGAATCCACAGGCGCAGCGAGCGGTCCGCCGCGGCCGGCACGGTGAGATCGAGCGTGACTGACGACAATACCGAATGCAGCCCCGGCGCAATCATGCCGGCGAAGTACGACAGTGCGGCGACCGACGGCGGCCCGTGTTCGCCAAGAATCCGGCGTGACTGCGGAAAGAACGCCGACAGCCCGCGATCGTCCGGGGTGATCGCGTAGACCTTTTCCAAATGCGATTCGGGAGATTGGTCGAGTGGCCGGTCGATCTTGTCGATGCGATGAACATCACCGCGCAACGTCGGCGCTGCCGCTGATCCGGTCGCGCGTGGCTCGCCTGGCGAGCGTGTCGTGATGACGGTACGGACACACACGAGGTCGTCTACCGACGCGGTGACCACCGTCCGGCCACGAGCGTCGATCCGCTGGCTGAAGCAAACGGTCTCTCCGACGCCGACGGGGTTATCGAAACTGGCGCTAATCTGCGTAACGGCCGGTGCGCCGTCAGCGCGCCAGTATTCCAGTGCCCATAACAACACGTGCACGCCATGGACGATGGGCCGCCCGGTCAGCAACCGCCTCGCCGCGATCGCGTCGAGGTGCACCGGATTGCGATCGCCGGACATTTGCGCGAACCACAGTTGATCTTCGTCCGTGAATGTCCGCTCGGCCAGGGCCTGTGGGTCGCCGGGCTGTGAATGCGTCGTCTTCATCAGCGCGTCGATGGCTCGGCGCCGACGGCTGACGTCAGCCATTCCGCCATCGCCTGGTGGCCATGCTGATTCAGGTGCGTCATGTTGTAGTAGGCGTCCCGGCGCGAATAGAACGCCGACGGATCGAGACACACGACGCCCGGGACGGCACGGCAAGCGTCAAGCGCGGCGGCCAGTTGCGCGCGAACCGCGTCGGCGTCCCTGCCAACTTCGGTCACCCCCGGAAGAAAGACCGGCGACGGAAAGACATACACACGATCGGCGACCTCCTGCGCGGCCCGCGCGACGGCCATCACCTGCGATCGAAAACGGCCTTCGATTTCCGCAAAGCGGACGGCGGTAACGAAGTAGTCGTCGGGAACGGGAGCCAGGACGATCGACTCGTCGCCTTTTGCATACGCCTTGTCGTCCCAAATGAAACTCGTCCAGCCAATCCCCAGGGGATGGCGGGCCGCGAACACCGGCGAGCGTCGGCGGCCGATGGTGCGGCGGCACGCCGTCTGGTCGACACCGTCCGTCTGTTCGTTGAGGAGCGCGGCGGCGGCGTTAATCACCGGCAGTTCGACGATCGCGGTCGCACTGCGAATGCCGGCATTGCGGGCCCCGCACAGGATGCCGTTTTCGAGCATCGACATCCTGGCCCCGATTACGCTCACGTTCAGAGTCGGCTTGCCGGACAGGACACCGTAGCGATACGACGTGATGACGGATTCCTGCCACGGATAGCCATAGGTGAATGACGATCCGTAAAAGATCGTCGAACCCGTTCGGGTGGTGTCATGCCCGGTGAGAAAGGCCGAGACCATTTCGGTGACCGCATCGGTAAATCGCTGCACTGCGTCGGGCGCACCGGGCGCGGAAAAATCGACCGGCCAGCGGCGGATATCGAAGATGCGGTGCTGATAGGCGGCATCCAGGGTCAGCCCCACCGCCGCCGAGAACGCGACGTGGGTGGACGCGACGATGAAGGCGACCGCGGCCAGGCTCCGGAGGATGCGAACGCGAAACACTAGAAATTGAAGTAAATGAACTTGGACTGCGTGCTGCCGATGCTGGCAATCGCCAGATACAGAAGCGCGGTGGTCACGGCCACCGGCCACCAGAATGCCGGCCGGGCATTCACGTGATCAGTCTTGAACGCCATGACGCGGCCGCGCCGGAGGCTGCGCGCCACGCGTCTCGAGTTCGGCGCGAACAGCGCCAGCATCCCCAACGCCGCCGTCAGTACCCACGCCGGCGTGTAGACCAGCGAATCAGGAAATGCGCGGCTGCCGTCGGGGCCGCGCGCCGCCATCGCGGTCAACACTTTCATCGCCACTGGCCACGTCGGAGCCCGGAAGATCACCCATAAGCACACGGCGGCCAGGACGGTGGCCGGCCACGTGATCAGTGTCGGCAGGCGAATCGGAGAATAGCGCCCCCACAGGTGATTGATCAGCACCAGCAGGCCATGAATGCCGCCCCACGCCACGAACGTCCAGCCGGCGCCATGCCAGAGGCCGGTCAGCAGGAAGACGATGCCGACAAAGAGTGACTGCCACGCAATGCCGCGGCGATTCCCGCCGAGTGGAATGTAGACGTATTCGCGGAAAAATCCGGAGAGCGTCATGTGCCATCGGCGCCAGAAGTCAATGATCGTCGTCGCTTGGTACGGCGAGTTGAAATTGGTCGGTAACCGGAAGCCGAACATCCAGGCGAGACCGATCGCCATGTCCGAGTAGCCCGAAAAATCGAAGTACAACTGCAGGCTGTAGGTGAGCGCGCCCAGCCATGCGTCTTTCGGCAGCAGGTCGTACCCGGTCTTTGCCGCGAACGTGAAGACGTGGTCGGCGAAGTAGCCCAACGAATCCGCAAACACCACTTTCTTGAACAGCCCGATCGCCAGCAGCATCGTGCCGTGATACACGCCGTTGAAGTACCAGGCATCACGGCGCGGGCCGTGACCCACCTGCCGGTCGAGATTGCGGAACAGCACGATCGGGCCGGCGATCAACTGCGGAAAGAACAGCACGAAGAACGCGAATCGCCTGAAGGACTCCGCCTTCGGATAGCCGCGCCAGATGTCGACGAGATAGGCGATCTTCTGGAAAGTGATGAAGGAGATGCCGAGTGGCAGTGCGATGTCACGGAGGAAGCTCGGCGCCTCGGCGGCGCCGGTGGCGGTCACATAGAAGAACAGCGAGTATTTGAACCAGCCGATCACCGCCAGGTTCGCCGCAATGCCCAGCACCAGCCACGCGCGGTTGCGGGTCTTCGCAATCACTTCTCCGAGCCAGTAGTTGATCACCAGCGACGGCACCAGCAGCGCGAGATAGCGCGGATCCCACGACGCGTAGAACACCAGCGACAACACCGACACGATCCCCAGCGCTGCGGGCCACGAGTGTCGCCGCAGCACGTGAAACGCGATCAAGACGATCGGCAGAAAGCCGAACAGGAAGATGTAGGAGTTGAACAGCACGGCTAACGGGCGAGGCGTTCGAGCTCGTCGAGAATCCTGGGCATCGCCGGTGCGTCGAGCAGCCCCCATTCGGGTGCGACGCGAACCTGCTCGGCGGACAGTAACGCGAATGCCTGATCCGATGTCGTCAACTCGGCCGCGCGCGTCGCGAGTGCTTCGGCGCTGCGCAGCGTCACGACGCCAGGCGCGTTGTCGTAGACGTCGAGCCCGAGTTTGTAGGCGTCGTAGTTAAGCACCGGTTTGCCTGACGCGACCGCCCATCGGATGGTGCTCGAGTAATAACTCACGTAGACGTCATGCAGCGGAATCAACTCGAGCACGTAACGACCAGAGAGCGTCACGCCCATCGACTCAATCGCAGCACGATCGTCCGCGGAGACCGCCGGGTGCAGCGACACCGTGACGCGCGCTCCTGGCAATCGGGTCAGTGAACCGAGCACCGCCTGCGTCATGTCGAGATACGAGGCAAACTCGCTCTGGCTGCCGCGGTCCGCGTGATAACTCGGCGGCCACGACACCAGGATGCGCGTCTCGCCCGAATCGATCTTGCGCGGTTGCCGGAATGCCTGCCTGGCCGGTTCGTCCTGGGCAAGCGCGCCGAGCATGAAGTCGCCGTACGGCGAACCGGTGAGCATCAGCTTCTCCGCCGGCAGCCCCTCCGACTGATACAGCGCCATCATCTGCGGGCTTTCGACCAGCAGACGGTCCGCGGTGCCGCCGTGCACGACCCACGCATTCCTCACGTGCATGCCCGCGCTTTCGAGGGCGACGATGTACTCGGCCGGAAACAACAGCGCGCCGGCGTGGGCGCCGGTCTTGATCCATTCCGGCGCGTGCTGGCGAATCGCGTCGCCTTCGGGACCGGTCGGCTGCTCGAGTTCGCCGGCTGCCGCCTTGGCATCGAGCGCGATCTCGAAGTCCTGCTGCGTGCCGTAGCCGTACGGCAACACCACCACCGGAATGCCCTTGCGCTGCGCCGCCGCGATCATCGCCAGCGGACCCGCCACGCCATCCTCCGCAACCACCATCACGCCCGGATCGATTGACTTGAGAATCGACTCGGCCGCGGCCAGGCGGCCGAAAATGATCTCGGAGAACGCCTTCATGCGGGCGCCGGTGTTCTGTTCGCGAAGCGCATTGAACACCTTCGCCCGGGCCGGGGCGCGGTTGAAGAACGACCACGGCGCCTTGTGCGGACCGGCGGCGATCTTCTGATCGAGCGATACCGCCGTCGCGCCCAGCTTCGCGGCATCGCCGCTGATGGTCTCGAAAAACGCGTCGGGCTCGCGGTCGTAGACGAACGCGACCCGGCGGCCTTGCGCCACGCAGAACGCTGCGAACGGCTGATGAATGCGATAGGCGGTCGAGGTGCCGACCACGAACAGGATGGGCTTCTTCATTCGATGGGTTCGTCCGCCGCGTAATCGCGCGATGCCGTCGTGCCAATCACATCCCACAGGTCGAACGGCGACCGGCCGGTTCCAGGCCGTTTCACCGTCAGATGCTCGGCGGTAATGCGCTCGCCCTTGGCGATCGGCTTCGCGGCGACGATGCTCTTGCGCGCGACGGCCATGTTGGCGATCTCTGAAGGCACAGGCGTCTTGATGCCGGTGCCCATGGCCGCCTCGACCGCGCGGATCGATTCGACCAGGCGCTTCAAATCGTCAGGCTCGATCGACGCCTTGTGATCGGGACCCGGCAGGTTGCGGTCGAGCGTCACGTGCTTTTCGATCACCGTCGCGCCGAGCGCCACCGCGGCGAGACAGGTGCTGTGGCCGACGGTGTGATCGGAATAGCCCACCTCCACCCCAAACCGATCGCTCATCGTCAACATCGCCAGCAGGTTGGCTTCATCCACCGGCGACGGATATTCGGTGGTGCAGTGCAACACGGTGATGTGCGCCTGCACCCAGGCGCGTCCCGCCTCCGAGGCCCACGCGGTTTCAAACGCCGCCCGCGACGGCGTGGCGAGCGGGTGCAGGTGGCCGAAGCTCAACGCGCCGAGCGCGTCTTCAACTTCAGCCAGCGTCGCCATGCCGGTCGAGAGCAGCACATCCAATCCGCTGCGAGCTGCCGCGAGAAGAATCGGCGCGTTCGTCAGCTCGCCCGATCCGAGCTTCAATCGCTTGACGCCGAGCGTGACGAGGAGCGCCAGGCTCTCTTCATCAAACGGCGACGACAGGAATTCGATCTGTCGATCGGCGCAGTGCTGGATCAGTTCGACATGGGCCTCGCGCGACAACTCGAGGGCCCGCAACATCTCGAGCTGCGATTGATCGCTGCCCGTCTCGCGCGCCTGGTAGGCCGCCTTTTTCGCCGAGGCGCTCGCCAGCCGGTCCGCCTTGAACGTCTGGAACTTCACCGCGTCGGCGCCGGCATCCGCCGCGGCATCGACCAGTTGATGCGCGCGCGCCAGCGAGCCGTTGTGGTTGACGCCGGCTTCGGCGATCACGCAGGTGCGATCAGTTGAACTCATGCGTCGTGAAAGCGCTTGATGCGCAGGGTGTCGAGATCGACGGACGCCAGCGCGGCCATCATGCGGCCGGCGGCATCGCCAGGCCGGCCATAGGGTGGTTCGGTATCGGCGGCCTGGTCCCTGAAGCCGGGACCGAGCGCCGTCTCGATCGCGGCGACGATCGCCGCGGAGTCCTCCGCGCAATCGACAACGGAGGCGGCGCGCAGGCGGCCCTGTTGGCGGGGACCGATATTGACGGTCGGCGTGTTTACGGCCGGCGCCTCGATCAACGCGCTCGACGAATTGCCGATCAGCGCCGAGGCGTGGGTCACGGCCGACAGATAACGCGGTGTGCCGAGCGATGCCACCAGCACGACCCGTCCGGATCGAGCGGCCGCATACTTTTCCAGCGCCGCGTTGATCGCCCGGCCGCCGGCATCGGCGTTCGCCTTGGTGATCAGCACCTGCTGATCGGGAAAACGTTCCAGCGCGTCCAACAGTTGCGCGACCGCATCGACGGGACTCGCTTCACCACGTGTGGCCGGGTGGTAGGTCACCAGCAGGAACGGCTTGCCGGCATCGAGGCCCAGCCCGGACAACAACTGTTCGCGCGACGGCAACGCGGTCCGCGTGTAGTGATCGAGGCCAGGTGCCCCCACGACGATCACGCGGGCGGGATCCTCGCCCATCCGGATCAGTCGCTGCCGATACGGCTCGGCGCTGACGAAATGCAATGCAGACATCTTGCTGACCGCGTGGCGGATCGATTCATCCACGGCGCCTTCGGTAACTTCGCCGCCGTGCAGGTGCGCGATCGGAATTCCCATCAACATCGCAGCCGTCGCCGCGGCAAGAATCTCGAATCGATCGCCCGGCATGATCACGAGATCGGGCGCGAGGCGCCTGAACGCATCCGCCATCCCGGTCACGCCGTCGCCGGTCGAACGCGCCATCGCCCACTCGGAATCGTCCGCGGCAATCATCGGCACCTCCGCGGCGATCGGGAACCCGTCGGCGCGGATCTGGTCAACGGTCCGTCCGAACGCATCCGACAGGTGCGACCCGGTGACGATCAGTTGCAGCGTGAAGATCGAGGACTCGTGCAGTGCGCGAATCACCCAGTACTGCAGGCCGTAGTCGGCGCGAGAGCCGGTCACGACCGCGATGGTGCGGGGCGCTTTCACGCCTTGGCCGCGCGGCCCAGCCGCGGTGAACTGGGAAGATTGATGACGCGCGCGAACATGTCTTCGGTCACGGACAGGTCGTCCATCCGCGGAGCCGATGCGAACATCGGCAGCATGTGCATCGGCGTCCAGAGAGGCCGGCACTTGAGACCCGCCGCATGGAGCGATTCGAGCAACTCATCGCGCTTCGCCGCCGATTCACGATCCAGCTTCACCGCGACGAGCCAGTAGTTGCTCTCGGTGCCTGGAGGATCGGTCATCACCTCGAGGCCCGGCACTCCCGCGAGCGCCTTCTGATAGTTCGCGGCCAGCTGTCGCTTCTCAGAGAGGAATTGATCGAGCACTTCGAGCTGCGCGACCCCGACCGCCGCATTGAGATTGGGCAGGCGGTAGTTGAACGCGGTGCGATCGTGAACGAAGGCCCACTTGTGCGGCACCTTCGCGGTGGTCGAGACGTGCCTGATCGTCCTCGCCAACTGGTCATCGTCTGTGACGATGGCGCCGCCGCCGCCGGTGGTCACGATCTTGTTGCCGTTGAAGCTCAGTACCGACAACAGCCCGAAACTCCCGGCCGGCTTGCCATGCCACGTCGATCCCAGCGATTCGGTCGCGTCCACCAGCACCGGCAAGCCGAACTCGGCGGCCACCTTGTCGAGCGCGTCGTGATCGATCGGCTGTCCGAACACGTGCACCGGCACGATCGCGGCGATGCGGCGGCCGGTCTGCTTGTTGATCGTCTTGCCGTCCTTGCGAATCGCGATCGTCTTCAGGTGCGCGTGGAGGCGATCGATATCCAGACCGAGCGTGCGCGGCTCGACGTCGACGAGATGCGGAATCGCGCCCGCCTGTGCCACCGAATTCGCGCTCGCCACAAACGTGATCGACGGCAGGATCACCTCGTCGCCATGGGTCACGTCGATTGCGACCAGCGCCGCATGCAGGGCGGCGGTGCCGTTCACGGCGGCGAACGCGTGCTTGCGCCCGGTCCGTTGCGCCAGTTCCTTTTCGAACTGATCGACGTACTTGCCGAGATAGGAGACCCATCCCGTGTCGATGCAGTCCTTCAAGTACTTCGATTCGTTGCCGAAGAACTCGGGCTCGTGCAGTCCTACTTCACCGGTTCCGGGCGGCAGCGCCGTCCGGATCGCGGCAATCAACTTCGTCGCATCCACACTCATTTGATTTACACCGTGTAACGGCCGACGCGATACCTGGCCAGGTTCGCCGGCTGAGAAAACCATTCGGCCGTCGCCTGCAGGCCGCGGCGCAGTCCCTCGCGTCCCGCATACGCCGGCGACCACCCGGCCACTCGCGCGGCCTTTGACGCATCCGCGAGCAGCCGTTCGACTTCACTCTTCTCCGGGCGGAGGCGCTCGTTCTTGCTCACCACCGACACCTTGCGATCCATCACCGTGGCGATCAGCGTCACCAGGTCGCCGATCGAGATCTCGTGCCCGCTGCCGAGATTGATCGTCTCGCCCAACGTCCCATCCGCTTTGAGGATCGCGATCATGCCGTCGACGGTGTCCTGCACGAAGTTGAAGTCGCGCGTCGGCGACAGCGCGCCCAATTCGATCTCGGTCTTGCCGGCGGCGATCTGGCTGATCACCGTCGGAATCACGGCGCGCGCCGACTGGCGAGGCCCATAGGTATTGAACGGGCGGCAGACGGTCACCGGCGTGTTGAACGAGCGATAGAACGACAGCGCGATCTGATCGGCGCCAATCTTGCTCGCCGCATACGGCGACTGGCCCACCAGCGGATGCTCCTCCGTAATCGGCACGAACTGCGCGGTGCCATAACACTCCGAGGTCGACGTGTGCATCACCTTCGCGGTGCCGAAGTCCTTCGCGGCCGCGACGACGTTCAGGGTGCCGGTGACGTTGACGTCCACATACGACTGCGGCGCGGCGTAGGAATACGGAATCGCGATCAACGCCGCCAGGTGCATCACCGCGTCCTGGCCCTTGACGGCGGCCCGGACGAAGCCGTTGTCGCGAATGTCGCCCGCCACGACCTCGATGGCGTCGCGGATCTCGCGCGGGCTGTCATCGAGCCAGCCCCACGAATCGAATGAGTTGTAGAGCACCATCGCGCGGACGTTGTAGCCGCGCCGCACCAGGGTTTCGGTCAGGTGAGAGCCGATGAAGCCGTCGGCGCCGGTCACTAGGATGTTTTTCATGTTCGTTGGTTATGCGGCCCGCATCGGCCGGCCGGAGTTATGAAGCAGATCGAGCATCGCCTGCAGCAGGGTGCCGGGCGACTGCGGTGAGAAGAAACCGGCAGCCGCCGGTGCCGCCACGGTGGCCTCCCCCAGCAACGCGCCAAGTTCGGCCGGTGACGCCACCGTTCGAATCGCGTCGGCGGCGCCGGGAATCGGGCAGAGCGCGAACACCCCACCCGGGGTCTGCTCGCCGGAGATCGAGACGGCGGCACGGCCCAGGCCAACCGCTTCGATTAATCCGTAGGAGGTGTAGCCGACCACGAGATCGTGATCCAGCATCACGCGATTCGCGTCTTCGTCGGCTCCGGCGATGCGACAGAGCGACGGAAACTCCGCCGCCAGGACGGCGTAGTCTGCCGTTTGCTCGCGCTCGGATGGATGCACCTTGATCGTCAGCGACGCGCGCGGCCAGTCCCCGTTGGTGCCGCCGGCCAGGAATCTGCGCCAGAAGGCGATCGCTTCAACGCGAGTCATCGGTTGTGTCAGGAACACCAGGCGCGGCTCGACCCCGGATGCGGCGGCTGGACCGGCGGTCCGTCGAACGTTTTCAATCGCCGCGGAGCCGATCGGCCGCACGTCAGCTGCGCGCCAAAAACCGTTCTTCAACGCGCCGGCGCGAAACAGGTCACCGAACACAAACAGGCGATCGGCGACCGGCATGCGCGTGCGCCTGGCGGCCAGTTCGCCCGGCCAGCCGTACTCCGGGCACCGTGGACCGAAGAGACCATGCTGGAACTCTGCCACCAGTGCGCCGCACGATTTCGCAGCGGCCACTTCCCCGCTCAAATACGGCGCGTTGGTCATCATCACGACGTCAGGCTTCAATCGCGCAAACACGGTCGTCCACGCGAGCCGGCGCGCTTCGAACATCGCAATCGCATCGAGGCAGACGCGGTTCCACGTCAGGCCGGCGACATCCGGCGAGACCGCTGACAACTTGCCTGCCAGTGCGGATGCGGCATCACGAACCGCCGGGCGGAAGCGCTGCAGCGAGGTGAGCTGATTCGCCCAATCCGTCGCAATCTCGTAGACCGTTTCTGCGTGAACACCTTTGGTGATGCCGGACAGTAATGGCGGCTGCAACCACACTTGCTCGGCATGCGCCGTGAGCTCTGAGGGCAGATCGGCAAACAGCGCATCGCGCTCCACGCCGTCGGGACCACGGCGCGCATACGAACCGGACATCCACGCCACGCGGGGTTGCGTCGACCGATCCGGCAGTTGGGCCAGCGCCGATCGCAAACGCCACCAGGTGGCGGGCAACCGGCTGCCGAGCGAGGCGCCGCGAAAGACCCGCCGCGTTGACGGCATCGCCATCGGCGTGTCGTCCAGCGCGTTGAAGAGGCGCGCGTAGATCAACACCTTGATCGCCGGCCAGGCCAGCCAGGGACCGATCGACACGTCGAGCACACCCGGAACGGCATCGGCCTGCTCGAGGACTTCGTAAATGCCTTCCTGCGTGTTGAATCTCGGATCCACTACTGTTCTGCGAGACAGGCTTCGATGCGCTTCGCCGCATCGCCGCTGCCGTAGGGCCGCGGGACATTTCGATCGACCGGTTGCTGCAAGGCCTTGTCGAAGGCCGCGCGAATGCGCTCCGACGATCGACCCGCCAGGTGATTGCGGCCGAGCGCCACCGTCTCGACCCACTCCGTCTCCTCGCGCATCGTCACGCACGGCACGCCGTAGAAGAACGCTTCTTTCTGCACGCCGCCGGAATCCGTCAGGATGACGCGCGCATGGCGTTCGAGAGCCACCATGTCGAGAAACGACACCGGATCGATCGTCCTGACGGCGCCGAGGCGATCGGTGAGGCCGTGCGCCGCCAGGGCCTTGCGCGTCCGCGGATGCACGGGAAACACCACCGTGTGGTCCCGGGAAATCCGTGACAGCGCATCGACAATCGCCGTGAGCGCATCGGCCGTATCCGTGGATTCAGCCCGATGACAGGTCGCCAACACGAAATTGCCGCTCGTCACCGACAGTCGTTCCAGGATCTTGCTGTGCTGCCCGGCGCGATCGGCATAGTGCAACGCGGCGTCGAACATCACGTCGCCGACCAGTTGCGCGGAGGCCCCCATGCCTTCGCGGCGAAGATTCTCGACGGCGGCCTCGGTCGGACAAAACAGCCACGACGACAACCGATCGGTCACGATGCGATTGGTTTCCTCGGGCATCTGCCGGTTGAAGGATCGCAATCCGGCTTCGACATGCGCGACCGGCACATTCAGCTTGGCTGCCGCCAATGCGCCGGCGAGCGTCGAGTTCGTGTCGCCGAAGACGAGCAGCGCGTCCGGCTTTTCCTGCAGCAGCACGCGCTCGATGCCGACGAGCATGCGGCCGGTCATCTCGGCGTGGCTGCCGCCGGCAATGCCCAACTCATGATCCGCGGGAGGAATATCCAACTCGTCAAAAAACACCGCCGACATCGCATCGTCATGATGCTGGCCGGTATGCACCAACACCTGCTGGATGCGGCCGGCCTCGACAATCGCCCTGGTCAGCGCCGCGGCCTTGATGAATTGCGGCCGCGCCCCGACGACGGTCATCAGCTTGATGGTCAACGCCCCGCCGGCGATACGTTGCCGTTTTTCATCACGTAACGATCGCCCGAATCGGGACAGGCGGCTTCGCCGTCTCCGGTCAGCGGCAGATCGAGCCGCGCGCCGTGGGCGCTCATCCAGCCGACCTGCCGGGCCGGCACACCGGCCATCAGCGCGTAGGGCTTGACGTTGCGATTGACGACCGCACCCGCGCCGACAAAGGCGTGCTCGCCAACCGTGATGCCGCACACGATCGTGCAGTTGGCGCCCAGCGTCGCGCCTTTCTTGATCAACGTGCTGCGGTACTCGTCCTTCCGCACCACCGCGCTGCGCGGGTTGTAGACGTTGGTGAACACCATGCTCGGGCCGCAAAACACATCGTCTTCGAGCGTGACGGCGTCGTAGATCGAGACGTTGTTCTGCACCTTGCAGTTGTCGCCGATCACCACCTTGTTGCCGACGTAGACGTTCTGGCCGAACGAGCAGCGCTTGCCGATCACGGCGCCGGCGCTGATGTGGACCCAGTGCCAGATGCGGCTGTCTTCGCCGATGGTGGCGCCGGGATCGACGATCGCGGTGGGATGAATGGTGGTGGCCATGGGTCCTATGCCTTCGGCATCACGCGCGCGCGCAGCACGTCGGCCGGCGCCTCGTCGGTGATCGGCGCGTGACGGATGCGATGTGACAACTCGATCGACGGCCGCGCATCGGCGATGCCGAAGCCGCGTCCGTCGAGCACTTCCTGGTAGACACGCGTATGCAGGTCGGTGAAGCCCTCGCTGAACTCGAGCTGCTTGCCGTCCACGGTAATCGCGCGGAACGTCGTCTTGGATCCCGGCTGCGGCTCGAACGGCAGGTCCGCGGCTTCGGCCGACAGGTACCACTCGACGTCGGCGTTGGCGAGCGTCATGCTGCCGGCGGCGCGCTTCAACTCGTGCAGATGCACCACCGATTCCTGGACGTCGCCAAACAGCCACACCAGCAGATCAAAGAAATGAATGCCGATGTTGGTGACGATGCCGCCGGAGCGTTCTTCGACGCCTTTCCAGGACACGTCGTACCAGCGGCCACGGGCAGTGAGATATGCGAGCTGCACCTTGTGCCGCTTCGAGGGCTGCTTGCGCAGCTCGTCGCGGAAGGCGACCAGGGCCGGATGCAGACGCAGCTGCAGCACCGTGTAAATGCGGCGGCCGGTCTCCTGCTCCAATTCCTGCAGGCCGTCGAGGTTCCACGGATTGATCACCAGCGGCTTCTCGCACAGCGCATCCGCGCCAACGCGCAGTGCCACCCGCATGTGCGAATCGTGCAGGTAGTTCGGCGAGCAGACGCTCAGGAAGTGAACGCGATCTTCTTCCGGTCCGCGCTTGAGCTTCTCGAGATGGCGATCGAAGCGCTCGAACTCGGTAAAGAACCGCACATCGAACGCGTAGCGATCGAGCACGCCGACGGCGTCGTGCGGATCGACCGCGGCCACCAGCCGGTTGCCGGTGTCGTGAATGGCTTTCAGATGGCGCGCGGCCACAAAACCCGCGACGCCGGTCATGGCGAAATTTTTTGGACTCATGATGGGGACTGCATTGCGCGCGTGAGCACGGCCGCGAGCTGCGGCGCGGTCACGCGCAATGAATAACGGTCTTCGATCGTCTGCCGGCCGGCGATGGCCATCCGCTGCCGCAGGCCGGCGTCGGTCAGCAACCGGCTGAGATGCTCCACCCAATCCTGCGGCGTCGACGCGAGCATGCTGTTCACACCATGCGTGATGATTTCGCGGTTCACGCCGACGGCGGCGGCGACCACCGGCACGCCGCAGGCCATGCATTGAATCGCCTTGAATCCACACTTGCCTCTCGACCAGTCGTCGTCAGTCAGCGGGTAGACGCCGATGTCGCACGTATTGAACAGGCTGACTTCATCCGCCATCGACCACGGCACGACCTGGACGTCGACGCCGGGGAAGTTGACCGCCCGGCCGGCGCCGCTGACCTTCAACGTGAACGGGTGTTTCGCCGACACCGTCGCGAGGACGTCCTTCAGGGACTCGAGATACTGGAATGTCGTCGGGCTGCCGATCCATCCCACCACCAGCCTGCGTCCGTCCGCCGGCTGCGGATCGGGCCGCGGCACGAAGCGGTTGGTATCGACGGCGGTCGGGATGACGGTGACATGCGGATTGAACTTGCGCGCATAGGCCGCCAGGAATTCGTTGCCGACGCTGACTTGACTGCTGAGCGCGAGGATCTCGGAGACGCGTTCCGGATTTTTCAGGAACGACACCGCCTGGTTGGCCTCGCTGACGGCAGGCAGAAAGATCGCGTCATCGAAGTCATAAACGATCGGAATGCCGAGTTTCGCAATCTGCCGTTCGATGAACGGCGGGCCGATCGGAATCGCCTCGCGATAGAGCAACACCAGGTCGTAGTCGCGAATCGTGAACAACTCGCTGATACGGCGCAGGGTCAGCGACGCAAATCCGGCGGCCTTGCGAACGTAGTTGCCGGGACGGTAGACGAAGTTGAAATAGTCGCGCGAATAAAACGGGCTGACCGTCACATCGAATCCCGCGCCGTGCAGGTACGGGATGTACTGCGAGACGCGGAAACGGCAACCCGCACCTTCCTCCGGAATCGGCGAAAGGGCGAGCACTTTCACGGGCGAAGTGTTGGTCAATCGGTTGAGCCCGGCGAACGCGATCCGGCAAGTAACAGTACGGCAAAGAGCGCGACCAACCCCGGAATCACCATCCAGAAGAATCCGGGACGCGGCCCCTGGAGCAACGTCAGCATCACGTGGACGATGACGGCGGTCAGCAGGACGACCCCGATCGATCGATCACGAACAGCCGGGGCATCATCCATGAAGCGCTCGAGGATCGCGGATGACGCCTTCGCCGCTTCGGATCCCCGCCACCACTCGCTCAATCGCAACGTGGCGCGATCGAAGGCGATCACGACGACACTGGTCCTGAGGTACCGGTCAGCCGGCTCGATCGGCGCGGGCGCCAGCGCCGAGGCCACGCGGCGATCGGCGTCTTCGGCGCCCAGCGACCAGAACTTGGAGAACGCGTTCATTTGCTCGATGGATCCGCGGGAGGCATGGCGGTCACGACGCCGGCGGCTTCGTATCGCGAGGTTCGCAAGGTGATGGGCGACCCGACACGCAGCGGCGCCGAGTCGTATAACCAGCGGTGATCGGCGCGCTGCAGTTGCGCGGATAGTTGCACGGACACCTCGGCGCTGCCAGCGCCAATCGTCCGCACGGCACCGACGCCGGCCACGCGAGCCAGTACCGCCAACTCGTTCGCCGTGCCATTCAGATCGACATCGCCGACCTTGATCAGTGACAGCACCGACGGGTTGCCGACCAGCCGCACGTCGATCGCGATCGACTCGAGCGGAATCGAGCTGCGCACACGCTCGACCTGGAACGGCGTCTTGCCAAGCGGCGTCATCACGTTCAGCAGCGCCGTCGGCGCCACCGTCGCATCGTCCACCACGCAGTACGGGCTGCCCTGCTGCGCGCGCACGAAGCACTGGAACAACACGATCGCCGGCAGCTTCAGCGCATTCGGAATGGGCACGCCGACGAGAGCCGGGCCCGAGAACACCTGGGTGGAATCCGGGACGGGTCTGCCGACGCTGAGGATCTTTCCGGCGCCCTCGAGCGCCATCCCCGCGGTCAGCTTGGCGGCGCCGGCGGTGTCAAGGTTGCCGAACGCCCCGACCGCGACGATCTCGGTCGCCGGCAATCCGGATGGCAATACCGTCAAGGCACCGGGGAAACGAAAGCGCTCTTGCGCCTGATCGAACAGGACGATGTCGTATTTGCCGGGCAGGATGCTCTGGAACGGGATCTCGGCTTCTTCCGTGCTCTTGAAATAGAAGTCGCGCGCCTGCATCGTCCCGGCCGACACGCGCATGTAGGGGCGCAGGTTCTCGCCTTTGATCGTCACCTTGAACTCGGTGGCCTGCTGGATCTGATTCGGCGTCACGCTGGTGATGCGCGGCGGCTGCTCGCGGAACAACACGTAGGCCGCGTAGCCCAGTGGAATCAATCCGAGGATCAGGACCAGCAGCGCGAGGTCGAGCAAGTTCCAACGGCCGAACAGCCGCCCGCGTTCGTCAACGATCGCCATCACCGCTCCTTTGATCAACTTGGCGGCCTTCGGCCAGGCGCCGCATGCATTCATGCGCGCCCACCGCCGACAGCCACACCACGTACGGCAACGCCAGCGCGCGATGCCGGATGAGGGTGCCGATATTTCCGCTGGTCAACGCCACGATCAGGATCGCCGCGACCGCATGCGCCGTGAGCACCGACGTCAACACGAGGTCGCGTTTCATGCCGGCGTAGACGCCAAACGGCAGCAGCAGCGCGATCAGGTACCACGTCATCTGCTCGGGCAGGTGCGCCAGCATGGTGCGCGACTGCAACTGCCACGGGATCGGTTGCGCGAAGTACGACCAGACGGCGTTCACCGCGAACCGGCCGGCATCAGAGGGCGGCATGTCGTGGAGCAATTGCACGCGGTTGGCGTAGTACCGCGGGTTGACGAGGCGATACGAGTAGCCCTGCGTCAGCACGTGGCCCGCGTGATAGAACGCGGCGGCGCGCACGTTGGCCAAGGCGCGGTCCTGCACCGCGGGCACATTGGCGACGAGGATGATCGCGATCGGCGCGGCGATCAGCGCGACGGCGAATCGCCGGCCGCGCGACAGGAGCCACGCGAGCGACAGTCCGCCGACGGTCCCGAATGCGGCGGTGAGCGCGCCGCCGGTGCGCAAGCTCTCCATCGCCGCGGCGCCGGCCACCACCACCACGAGCGCCAGCGCCTTTTGCCACCATCGCGGTGCGCGGAGGATCGCCACGGCGCACATCAACTCGGCGGCGATCATGAACACGTTCATCGGCTCCTTGAGCACCGAGATCGACCACAGGCCGAGGCTGGGGATGAACAGCAACAGCATCAGGCCGCCCATCGCGACGGCGGCGCCGTACGACGAGCGCACGAATCGATACAGCGCGAGGATGCCGCAGAAATACAGCACCATGTTCAGCACATGCAGGCCGTACGGCGCATCGCCGACCAGCGCCTGCACGTACGCCAGCACGTACATGTAGCTGGTGTGACCGACATCGTCGTAGCTGTAGATCACATCCGCCGGCGACATGCGGATGCCCTGCCCCACGTTGCGCAGCCACATCGTCCGGAACTTGTAGAGCTCTTCGTCACCGAAGAAGCTGGCGAACGGACGCGCGGGATCGGCGGTGTAGAACAACAGTGCGATCGCGATCAGCCGGACCAGCACGCTGATCGAAATGATCGACCAGAACCAGCGCTTCTCGGCAGGCGACAAACCGCGGCTGGCGGCAACCGTTGCGCCCACCAGCGCGGCGAGCGAAAGCACGGACAACGGCGACAAGGTGAAGGCGGCGCCGAGCAGCACACCGACGGCAATCAGCGACGCCATGCGCGTCTGGCCACCAACCGCCGGCATCGCCATCGTCGTCACGATGCGAGTTGCTCCAGCACCTGCTCGTAACGCGCGATGACGTGCTCGATCGCGAACCGGTCGGCGGACTGGATCGCGGCCGCCGACATCGCGTTTCGCCGTTCGGGCGATTCGAGGATCGCGGCCACGCTGGCCGCAACGGTTTGAGCGGAGTGCACGTCAATCAGCATCCCATCGACACCGTGCTGCACGATGTCGCGGGTGCCGGCCGAGGCTGTGGCCACCACGGGAACGCCGCAGGCCATCGCCTCGATCAATACGTTGCCGAATCCTTCATAGCGCGACGTCAGCAGGAACAGGTCGGCGCGCGCGATGTATTTCCAGGGATTCGACTGAAAACCGGCCAGCGATACCGAGTCGCCAAGACCGCGCGACGCGATCAATTGCCTGAGCGAACCTTCCAATTCACCCTGCCCCAGGATGCAGAGCCGCACCGGCATTTTCTGACGGAGCGCCGCAAAGGCGTCGATCATCAGCGGATAGTTCTTGGCTTCGGCCAGCCGGCCGGCCGCCACGATCAACGGCGCGGAGCCAGGCGGCAACAGCGTCGCGTCGATCGGCTCGGTCATCGCGGACCGCACGCGATCGAGATCCACGGGATTCGCGAGCACGCGGATTCGATCCGGATCAATCGCAAAGGTGCTGGTGAGGTCTCGCGCCACACCCGCTGACGTGGCGACGATCAGATCCGCCGCGGCATAGCCCGCGCGCGTCACGGCCGAGAAGGCGGCCTTGTGCCAGCGGCGACGCCACTGGTAATCGGCGTCGGTCAGGAACGCCGACATCGGCGTCTGCAGGTTGAACACCACTCTCGATCCGCTGTTCGCGGCGCGTGACGCGCTGAGCGCCGTGAAATAACTCAGGAAGGCCATGACAATGGCTGGCCGTTCGCGGGCGATGAACGATCGCAGCGCACTCCAGCGGCGCCATCGCGAGGCGCTGTCTGCCGAGGCCAGGGTGATCGAGGGATCAAGTTCAGAAAGATACGGGCCTTCACGATCGAACAGGAACATCGAGCGGTCCCAGGCATCCGGATCGAGGCCATTCAGGATCTGCACCGCCGCGCGTTCGGCGCCGCCGCCATGCAGCGAGGGAAGCACAAAACAGATCTTGCGTCGGACGGCCATCAATCAGGCCGCGTCGGGGCGGCGGATCTCGATGCCGCATTCCTGCGCCACGGTCTGCATCAATGACGCCGCCTGTCGTTCGAGCGTGTGGGCGCGCGCGGTGGCATAGCCGCCCTCGATCAACGCCTGCCGCAAGGACGGTGTGGTGATCAACGATCGCAGCGCGTCGATCACGCCGGAGGTCGAGGCTTCCGGAACGAGCAGCCCGTTCTCGCGATTGCGAATCAGGCTCGAGATGCCGGAGACATCGGTCGTCACGATTGGGAGTCCACCGGCCATTGCCTCCATCAGGACGCGCGGAATCCCCTCGCCCGGACGGGTCGGCAGCACGAACAGATCGTATGCACGATAGAGCGGCATCAGGCGATCGAGCGCCACGGGTCCCTGCAGGTGCACGCGATCGGCGACGCCGCAGCGGTGCGCCTCGTCGAGGATCGCGTCACGCTCGGATTCGCCGATCAGGCCGATCGTCGGCCCGACAAGATCGAGTGTCACATCGTGGCCAGCGTCCACCAGACCGCTCACGACCGCGGGCAAGGTGCGCAGGCCTTTGCGCGGATCGATGCGGCTCACGCACAACATGCGAATCCGGGGGGCGGCGCAGGTGTCGGTGCGGGTCGACAGATCGGACAGGCTCAGCGTCGTGGTCTTGGTCTCGTGGACCTTCGCACCATCGCGCTCGTGCTTGGCGCGCAGCGACGCGCCGTTGGCGAACGTCAGGGCGCGGCGGGTCATGTAGCGCAGCGCCCATTCCTCAAAGGCGACGTAACGGCTGAACAGGAATTTCTTGATGCCGCGATACCCGAGGTGCGGCAGCAGCGCTTCGTAATCGCCGACCACCAGCAGGAAGATCGGCTTGCGCCGCGCCTCGGCGATGCGAAACGCGAAGATCGCCGCCGGCGACGGCACGCGGAGATGAATCACGTCGCACTGGTCGACCCACTGGCTGAGGCGCGATCGAATCGACAACAGCTTCGGGTAGAACTGGCGCGGCCCCGGGAAATACGGCAACGGCGCCAGCGTCACGTTGGTCGCGCGCACGCGCGATCCGGATGCCGGCGGCGTGTCGAAGACCGGAACCGAGAGAATCACGCGATCGAAATACGGCGCGATCGAATCCACATAACGCGCGAACGAGCCCTCGGCTTCCCACAACGCGCCGTCGGCGGTTTGCCAGAACGGCATGTGATACAGGATGCCGAGCGTCATGCCTTGTCCACCGTAGCTTCAGCGAAGGTGGACAGCCCTTTCGCTGAAAGCAGGCGATCGTAAAGCGCGGTGACCGACGCCACGTATCCGTCGATGCCGAATCGCGGCAGCACGAACGCGCGGGCAGCGGAACCCAGCTTGCTGCGCGCACTCGCGTCATTGACGAGAGCGCTGAGCGCCTGCGCCAGTTGCGCGCTGTCGCCAGGATTCACCAGCAATCCACTGACGCCGTCGGTGACGACTTCCGGAATGCCCGCCACTCGAGAGGCGACGACCGGGAGCCCGGCGCCCATCGCCAGCACCATCGACAGCGGCAGGCCTTCCCAGTACGACGGCATCGCAAAGATGTCGATCGCGCCGAGGATGTTGCCGAGATCGCGCCGGGCGCCGAGGAAGTGGACGCGGCCGGCGATGCCAAGCGTCTCAGCGCGCGACTTCAAGTCATCGCGCAGCTCGCCGTCGCCGACGACGATCAAGTGCAACGCCGAGAGCGCCGGCTGGGCCATCGCCTCGAACAACACGCGATGTGCCTTCTGCTCGGTCAGCCGCGCAATGATCCCCGCCACCGGCGCGTCGAGCGGCACGCCGATCGAGCCGCGAAACGCCTCCCGCGTCATCGTCGTCTGCAACTGTGCCCAATCGACGGCGTTGTAGATCACGTCGACCTTGTCGGCCGGGGCGCTGACCTGCGCGATGTAGTGATCCTTGACCGATTCCGCCGAGGCGATCACCGCATCGGTGCCCCCCATCAGCCACCGCTCGAGCCGGGCGTGGAGCGGCCGCTTCTTCTCGTAGACGTTGACCTCTGTGCCGATGACGATCGGCACGCCGCTCATCATCGCGGCGAAGCGGCCGTAGAGGCTGCCGGTCAGCAAGAAGGTGTGAACGATGGTCGGCGCCCACGACTGCAGCGCGTCTCGCAGCCGGAGCACGTCAAATGGATGCGACACTCCGGGCGTGAGGCCCAGCACGCTGAACGGCACGCCCGTGCCGCGAATCTCTTCACCGATGGGCCCGGCGTGATGGATGCACGCGACCGCCGGCTCGAATCGCGGCGGCAAGTGCCGGACGAGATTGAGCACCATTTCCTCGGCGCCACCGACCATGAACGCGTGGGAGAGAAACAACACTCGCGTCGGACGCATCAGGCGGCGCCCGTCCGTTGATAGAACTCGACCGTTCGCGTCAGCCCCTCGTGAAGCCCGATGCGAGGCCGCCAGCCGAGTTCACCGGCGATCCGGCTGACATCGGCCACGAAGTCACCCGTCTCCACCTGCTGCGCCAGCGCCGGCCACTCCACGTGCTCGATGCGGCCGCGCCCGGCGATCGCGATCACTTCCGCGGCCAGGTCAACCATCTTCGTCCCGGTGCCGCTGCCCACGTTGTAAGCGCGCCCATCCGCCGCCGGCGACGAGGCAAGCCGCATCAGCGCATCGACGACGTCATCGACGTGGATGTAGTCGCGCAGTTGAGTGCCCTCGCCGTAGATGGTGAGGGCGCGATCGGCGATGGCCATGTGGATCATCCGGTTGATCACGCCGTAGGCCGTTCGCGATGACGGCTGGCCGGGGCCGTATGGATTGGTGATGCGCGCGATGCTGTGGCGGATGCCGAACAGGCGTCCGTAGAGATCGAGATATTTCTCGACGGTCTGCTTGTGAATCGCGTGCAGGCACAGCGCCGTCTGCGGCGCGTCTTCACTGGTCGGCAATTCATCGACGTGGCCGTATTGAAGCCGCGAGCCGGCGAACACCACCTTGGCGTCACGGTTACGCGCGCGCAGGGCTTCGAGCAGGACCAGGTTGCCACGGCAATTCACGTCGAGGTCCGTCCACGGGTCTTCCATGCTGCGCACCGCGCCGGATTGACCCGAGAGGTTGACGATCAGTTGGCGGTCCGCAACGTGCTTTTCGATGAGTGACTGATCGCGAAGATCGCCCTCAACGATCTCGATACCGTTCTTCTCGAATGCCGCAACTTCATCCACATGCCTGGCGCGATCGGGTGTCAGCACCGCCACGCTCGCGCCGGCTTCGGCCAATCGCGTCGTCAGGTTGACGCCGATGAAGCCGAGGCCGCCGATCACGAGTGCGCGTTGGCCCTTCACGCGGACACCTTTCGTGCGATGCATCGGCCATGCAGATGCACGTCGGAGCGGAACTGTTCGAGCGACTCTATGACGAAGCAGTCGCCGAGCACTTCACGAATCCATCGCTCGTCGCCGTACATCCCGCCCGACATCAGCCGGCGATGCAAGGCGCGGCCCACGCCGCCAGGCGCGAGCGGCAGCGCCAGGCCGGCCAATCGCCGCTGCCAGGTCTGGGGCACATCGGGAGAATTCGGATCGACGGTCGTAAAGGCAAAGCGGCCACCGGGTTTGAGCCAGTGCCAGACGCGCCCGGCCAGCGAGGCATCGAGCGGCACGTGTTCGGCGAGCACGCCGATCGAGTAGACGAGATCGAACGATCGCTCCGCAAACACGTGGGTGGCCAGATCCCCCTGGACCAGCTTGATGCCGCTCGCAGTGACCTGGTCTTCGCGAATCGGGTGGCGGGCTTCGGCCAGCATGGCCGCTGAGGCGTCGAGTCCCACGAGGGTGTCGGCGTTCCTGACGCCCCAGAAGTAACGGCCGGTGCCGCAGCCAAGATCGAGTACTTCGATCGGATGCGTGAAGCGATCGCACACCTGCTGCAGCCACGCGATGAAATCCTGGTAGGTCGCTTCCTGCAGCAACGCCTCATCGCGATCGCGATACTTGCGCGCATAGCCATCGTCATAGAGCGCCTCGGCCTTGCGCGCCCACGGACCGATCGATTCAGGGGCCGTCATCATCAATCGCGGTGAAACAACTGTTCGACGGGCACGAATTTCACGTCGCTGAATCCGGCCGCGTAGTCAAGGAAGCGCACCAGCACCTGCTTCAAGGTCGCGTCCACTTCCCAGTAGTGGGTCGCCAGGCAGAAGTGGCCGCCGGCGGCGCGCGACTCGTCAAAGCCGCGCTGCAATTCGTCGAACGTGGTGTCGGGGATCAGGCTGTAGCAGCCAAACTCGCCGTGATTGCGATAGCGCAATACATGCGGATACACGAGGCGATCGCCCTTGGTTCGGCCGGTCCGGCTTCGATACTGCTTGATGCGCCACCAGTTCGCCGGCGTCTGCACGTCCCACGGCCGCATCGACGGACGAAACGACAGGAACGACCCCAGCAGATGCAACCCGGCCGAGTCGACCGCTTTCAGTCCGCGCTTCGACAACCCGTTGTGCGGCGGCACGAACACCCGGATGCGCGTGTCGAGGGCGCGTTCCAGGAAGGCCTGGCCGTGCGCAAGCCGGCTCTCCAGATCGGGCGCCGCCTGGAACTCATGACCGTCCGGATAATCTTCGTGCGTGTATCCGTGCTGGGAAATGGAGACGCGGCCGTCTTTGACGAGCGCGCGCAACGACTCGACGAGCGCCGGGTTTTCATCGAGCGGAAAGGCGCGTCCGGCGTCCCAATACTTTTCCGGGATGGCCTTGTCCGCGAATCCGGCGGCGTGCGGGATCACCGCCAGGCCCACCGGAATCCGATTCCACACGTCGTGATACACCGCCTCGAGACGGCCGGGCTCCGTGAAGTACGACGTGTCGTCATCTCGCAGCGCGACCTTCATGCGGCGAGCGCCTCGGTGTAGGTGCGTTCCAGTTCGGTGGCGATCACGTCCCAGGAGAACGTCGACATTACCCACTCACGGGCCGCGGCGCCCATCGTCCGGCGACGTTCGGTGTTGCCGATGATCGACAACACCGCTTCGCCCAGCTGACCGGCGTTGCCATTCTCGAAAATCAAGCCGCTGATCCCGGGAGAGACGGTCTCCGGAAGTCCGCCGGCGTTCGACACCACCACGGGAACACCCGAGGCCTGCGCTTCGAGCGACGTCAGTCCCAGCGCTTCCGGAAACACCGATGGAACGATCGTGCACGCGGATTCACGATAGATCGCGGCGAGCGCTTGATCGTCGTAAGTCGGCCCCAGCAGCTCGATGCGCGGGTTGCTGTCGCATCGTGCCTTCAGCGCCTGGTAATACGGCGACGGTTGCGCGTCCCAATACGAGTGCGGCCCGACAATGCGCAGGCGCGTGTTCGGCCGCTGCGGGCTGATCACCTGCTCGAACGCATCGACCAGCAGGTGAACGCCCTTGCGCTGTTCGACGCGGCCCACGTAGAGAATCGGTGGATCGTTGGGTTCGCCATCCGGTTTGAATAAGTTACCGTCCACGCCGTTGTAGACCGTCTTCGATTTCGAGCGAATGGCGGGATAGCGCTGCTCCGCATGCTCGCGGATGAAGTTCGACACGCCGAGCACACGCGAAGCCGCGGCAAAGCCGCGATTGAAGACGCGCCGATCCCAGCCGGCGTATCCGAAGGCCCAACCGTAATCCATGCTGTGAAGGGAAATCACTTGCTTCGCGCGCGGCGCGCCGCCTTTGCTGAGCCACAAACCCGCCGGCCGGCTATGGTGATGCACGACATCGGGTGAAATCGACGCGAGCACCCGGCGTGCACCTTCGTAGTGCCACAGTCCCCGCAGCATCACGGCCGGCAACCCGCGATCGATCGCCGGCGGAATGCGCACGTAGTGATAGCGAACGCCGTCGACGGTTTCGTTGGGCCGGTCGTCACCGTGATCGCGGGACATGACGTGCATCTCGTGACCACGGGCCGCCAGGCGCGTCGCGGCGTCGCGGATCCATCGCTCGATGGCGCCGCCTTTGGTCGGCGGCACGGGCAGCAGTTCAGGAGCGACATGGCAGATCTTCATGCGGCGCCGAGCTCGTCCAGCACCAGGCCCACGACGCGTTCCGCGGAGCGGCCGTCGGTGAACTGGCATTGATCGAGCACCACCTGCGTGCGGCCGGCCCGATCGAGCGACGGGTCGGCCAGGTACGCGGCGACGTCGCGTACCAGTTCTTCGGGAGACGCCGCCACCCGGACGGCGTTTCGCGAGGTGATGTTCACGTAATGCGTGAACGAGTAATAGCGTCGCGCCGATTTCACGTAGGGACTATCCGCGGGGCCGTCGAAGTTGATGTTGACGACCGGTGTATCGAAGATGCACGCCTCGATGCTGATCGTTGAGGCCACGTTGACGACCACATCGGCGTGGCAAAGGGTGTCGCCGAGGTGCCTCTGGTGCTCCGGCATCACGTCGATCGCCAGGCCATCGGCCACCTTGACGGTGTCTCGAAACGGCTTTTCGATGATCACGCGCGGCGTGTCCGCGAATTCCTTGTAGGCATCCACTTCGTCACGCGGATGCAGCCGCACGAGCACCTGCGCGTTTGCCAACTGCCCGCTCTCCATCGCCTGCACTAGCACCCGCAGCACGTGATCGTGGTGGCTATAAAGCGATCGCGGTGTGGTGGTGAGCGCAATCAGCTGGCGATTCGGATCGGCGCCAATCCGCGCGAAGAACTCGGCGCGCGGCGTGCGGGCGCGAAAGTGCGGATCGAACTGCGGCGCACCGGCGACGCTGATCGCCGACGGATCGTAACCGTGCAGGCTGACCGCCTGCGTCTTCATGATCTCGTTCCACACCACGAGCCGATCGACCTGGCGGACCGGGATCAGCTTGTTGGTGAAGTTGTCCCAGCTCGGATCGATCGCCATGCTCCGCACGCCGCGGCGCCGTGCGGTCCGAAGCAGGGGCACCTCCGAAAAGACCAGGCCTGGGTTGGCGGCAATGACCAGCACCGGCATGTACCGATCGAATAGGGCCTCCATCGCCGGATGCGACACCATCTGATCCGAGATCGCGTATCGCGAACCCTTCCTCGTGAACGGCTGGACGAGGACGCGGCCGATCAATCCTTTCAACGGCAGCCAGCGAATGATGCCGTTGGCTTTCGCCTCGGCGAGGCGAATCCTGACCGACTCGGTCTGGCCCTGGCTCAGGTAACTCGCCTGCACGATCGCCAGCAACCGCGCTTCGATTCCACTCGGAGTGTGCGCGGGCTGATCGACAAAGGTGACGCGCGGTCGCTCAAACTCGCGCACGAACTGCGGATCCTTCGACATCGGCGACAGCAGCACGACATGAATCGACGAATCGGATTCGAGCACGCGATCGAGCAGTCCTCCCGAGCGCAGCATGTTGCCGGCGCTCGTCCCGTGCGGCACCGAAATGAACACGTGACGCGGCGACGCGGTCATCAGGAAATGGAGGCTCCGCGGCCGGCACGATGCGTCACTTCGAACGGCACGGTGACCAGGCCGTCCTGTTCATCGGCAAGGCTGTCGACGCCGGAGCCCTGGCCGACGACCGCGAAACGCGGCCCTGCGGTGACCACGTCGTACGACGCCAGCTGGAACGCGTCGGTGATCGAGAGGCGCAGCACATACTGGCGCGGCCGCAGCGGAAGATGCGAAAAGCGGATCTCGATCTCGCCGGCGCCTTGCACCATCGCGGTCGTATCCCGCCCCGCCGTGCTCGCCGTCGTCACGACGACGCCGGTATCGATGTCGACGATCGCCACCTGGAACACCGGCGACTCAACGGCCTTGGAGGCGACGTAAGCGCCGCGAATCACGAGCGTATCGTCGGACTTGAAGGTCGCCGCCGGCGCGCCATGACCGTCGAACAAATCCACCTGGTCGAAACGGACCTCGCCGGTGCCGCCGCGATGGCTTTGCAGCGACGTCGCCTGGTTCTGCAACGCCTGCAGGTTCACTTCGTTCATGTAGGTCTCGGCGATCGCGCCCGCTTCGCCGTAGGCGCGCACGCCGCCGTTGTCCATCCACAGGATGTCGCTGCACAACCGGCGCACGTTCCACATATCGTGCGAGATGAATAGCACCGTCTTCCCGGACGTAATCAACCCGCGCAGCGCTTCCATGGCGCGGCGGCGGAACGACGCGTCGCCGACCGACAGCACTTCGTCGACCAGCACGATGTCGGGATTGCTGTGGATGGCGACGCTGAAGCCGAGTCGCGCATACAAGCCCGATGAATAGCGCTTCATCGGCGTATCGATCAACCGCTCGACGTCGGCGAAGCTGACGATCGCGTCGAACTGGCGATCGATTTCCTTGCGCGTCAGGCCGAACAGGCCGGCACCCAGATACACGTTCTCGCGCCCGGTGAGCTCCGGATGGAAACCGGCGCCGAGTTCGATCAGCGAGACGACATGTCCGGCGACGCGCACCTTGCCGCTGGTCGGCCAGGTGACGCGCGAAATCATCTTCAACAGCGTCGTCTTGCCGGCGCCGTTGCGGCCGATGATGCCGAGGCCGGCGCCTTCCTTCACTTCGAACGAGACATCGCGAAGCGCGTGGATCGTGGCGTCGATCTTGCCGCGCGTCGCGCTGTGCACTTCATCCGATTTGCCGCGCGCCTGGTTCACGCTCGACGCGATCAGGTCGACGATCGTGCGCGAGCGGCCGGTGCGATACCGCTTCGTGACGTTCTCTAGTTGAATGGCTACTGACAACTGTTGTCCTGTTGGCCCGCTGGCCTGCTGGCCTGTTAAATCACGTCCGCAAAATACTTGTCGGTGCTCTTGAACAGGATCAACGCCCCGGTGAAGATGACCACGATCAACCCGGTGGAGATGCCGACCACGGCCCACTCAGGTTCCCGGCCGAATACCAGCACCGCGCGGAGGCCTTCGACCACGCCGGTCAGCGGGTTGAGCAGGAAGAACAGGCGATAGCGTTCGGGCACCGCGGCGAGCGGATACGCAACCGGCGTGAGATACAGCCACAACTGCAGGCCGATCTGCACCACCGGATTGACATCGCGATAGAAGACGTTGATCGCCGAGGTCGCCAGCGTCACGCCAAGCGTGAAGAGCAGCAACAGCAGCAGGAACACCGGGATCAGCGCCGCCCACGGCGTGACACCAAGCTGGTAGTAGATCATCAGCAGCACGTAGAGGCCCGATGCGGCGGTAATGTCCACCAGGCGCGAACCCACCTGCGCCAGCGGCACGATCTCCCTGGGGAAATACGTCTTGGTCACGATGTTGCGATAGGTGACGAGGCTCATCGTCCCCGACATCACCGAGTTCGAGAAGAAGAACCACGGCACCAGCGCGGCGTAGGCAAACAGCGGATACGGCGCGCCGCCGGACGGCATCTTGCCCAGGCGGGCGAAGACCAGCGTGAACACCGCCATGGTGGCCAGCGGCTGCGCAATCGCCCAGCCGGCGCCGAACAGTGACTGGCTGTAACGGCCCTTCACTTCGCGGCGCGTCAGGTTCATGAACAGCTCGAAGTACGCGCTGATCGAAATGCGCTCGGGCTTGTCTCTGAGAATTTTAGTCAAGCGCGAATTCCGTCTTCCAGGACTCGTCCTCGTCACGCTTCGGCTGCGCCGTGCGTTCGAGGATGAAGTTTTCGAGCACCAGCACGTCCATGTTGGTGCGCATGAAACAGCGATAGGCATCCTGCGGCGAGCAGATGATCGGCTCGCCGCGCACGTTGAACGAGGTGTTGACGATGATCGGGCAACCGGTGCGGCGATTGAACGCCGCCATGATGTCGTAATACAGCGGATTGGTGTCGCGGCGAACCGTCTGGATGCGCGCGGAATAGTCCACGTGCGTAATCGCCGGCACCGTCGAGCGCGGCACGTTCAATTTCTCGATGCCCCACAGCTGCTCGGCTTCCGCTGGCACCGGCAGCCTGCGCGCCTGGTTCACGTCGGCCACCAGCAGCATGTAGGGACTCTCGCCGTCGAGCTCGAACCACTCGGCGACGTGTTCGCGCAACACTGCCGGCGCGAACGGGCGGAACGACTCGCGGAACTTGATCTTGAGGTTCATCACCGCTTGCATTTTCGGCGAGCGCGGATCACCGAGGATCGATCGTCCGCCAAGCGCGCGCGGGCCGAACTCCATGCGCCCCTGCATCAAGCCGACGACGCGTTCGGAGGCGAGGTGTTCGGCGACAACATCGGCGACCTCGCCGGGTTCGACGCGCGTCGCGATCCATCCACCCTCGCTGATCGCCGCGGCGATCTCGGCCTCGCTGAACTTCGGACCGAGATACGAGCCGCTCATGCCATCGGCGTACTTCGGGATTTCCGCCTTCGGCCTTCCGCCGTCGGCCTTCTGCGGTCGCTGCCACGTGCCGAGCGACTCCGCGCTCTCGCGCGGCTGGCCGAGATGCCGATGCCAGATGCTCATCGCCACGCCGAGGGCGCCGCCGGCATCACCCGCCGCGGGCTGGATCCAGACCTGCTCGAACGGGCCCTCGCGCAGGATGCGGCCGTTGCCGACGCAGTTGAGCGCGACGCCGCCGGCCAGGCACAAGTCGCGCATGCCGGTTTCCTTGTGCGCGAACCGGGTCATCTTCAGCATCACCTCTTCGGTGATTTCCTGGACCGAGCGGGCCAGATCCATCTCGCGCTGCGTCAATCGCGATTCGGGCTTGCGCGCCGGCCCGCCGATCAACGCCTCGAGTTTCGACCCGGTCATCGTCAGGCCGTGCGCGTAGGTGAAGTACTCCTGGTTCATCCACAAGCTGCCATCGTCACGGATTTCGACGAGGTGCTTCTTGATCAGGTCCACGTACTTCGGTTCGCCGTACGGCGCGAGGCCCATCACCTTGTATTCGCCCGAATTCACCTTGAAGCCGGCGAAATAGGTAAAGGCGGAATACAGCAGGCCGAGCGAGTGCGGAAACTTCAGCTCGTGCAGGATTTCCAGATCGTGACCGCGTCCGACCCCGATCGACGAGGTCGCCCATTCGCCAACGCCGTCGATGGTGACGACGGCGGCCTGTTCGAAGGGTGATGGGAAGAACGCCGAGGCGGCGTGCGATTCGTGGTGTTCGCCGAAGAGCACCCGCCCCTCGAACCCCTCGAGTTGCTCGGCGATGTCGTCCGCCATCCACAACTTCTCGCCGAGCCACGTCGGCATCGCCATCAGGTACGACCGCCACCCGCGCGGCGCCAGCGAGACGTAGGTCTCGAGCAACCGCTCGAACTTGACGAGCGGCTTCTCGTAGAACGCCACGTGATTCAACTGCGCGGCGGTGAGGCCGGCTTCCTTCAGGCAATATGCGACCGCCTGCGACGGGAACGCCGCGTCATGCTTCTTGCGCGTGAAGCGTTCTTCCTGCGCGGCGGCGACAATGCGGCCGTCCACGACCAGGCACGCGGCCGAGTCGTGGTAGTAGGCGGAGATTCCGAGGACCGAGGTCGGCAAGGATTTAGAAGAGCGTGTAGATGAACGGCGCGACCGCGCTCGACTGCGAGAACACGATCAACAGGCCGAACAACACGAACACGATGACGATCGGCAGCAACCAGTATTTCTTTTCCTGGCGCAGGAACTGGAAGAACTCGGACAGGACGCGACTCTTTGCCATGATGACCTCAATACATCCGCGTGAAATGTTCCTGGTCGCGATAGCGCGCAGGATAGGGTGACCAGCCGGGCCAATGCTGCCGCTTGATGGCCAGCGGATCGCGGCCGATCAGGCGCCACACCAGCGAGAGCGGCGTCAGCACCAGGAGAAAGGCAATCGTCAGGATGATCCGCGCGTTGACGTAGCCGAGGATCATCGCGAACTTCCACCACACCGCGCTCGGATACTTCAGCAGGCGCGGCGCGGTGAGACCCAGCACCAGCAGCACCGCGCCAATCGGCGCGGTGATCTCGGCGTTGGTGATCCGGCCGCGCCACCATAACGCGGCTGACAGCAGGAGCAGGAATCCGCCGACCGACAGGCCGAAGGAGCGTTCCTTGAAGTTGGGGCGTTGAAGTTTCTTCATGGGTGCGCGGTGTTTGCTGCGGCCTTGATCACCGGGTCGACCAGGGCGGCGGCCACGGTGGCATTGGCATTGGGCTTGAGGTGCATGCTGTCAAAGGTGACGTCCACGTCCTTCAAGTCGACCACGTGAGAAAGATCAGCCCAGACGACGTTCGGATCGCTGCCGAAAATCCGCGTCATCATCGCGGCGAGCATCCCCTGCTGCTTCTCATGCCGTGGCTCCGAGATCTCGCCGAGCACACGCGGCTGCGATCCCACCACGACGCCATGACCCCGAGCGCGGCCGTAGCGGACGGCCGCAGCGACCGACTCGCAATAGGTCACGTACGGAAAGGTGCAACCGAGCGTCGATTCGTTTTCTCTCGTCGCCGCCGGACGAACGGCGCCGGTCTTTTCGAGCTGGCCGTCGAGCGCCTTGGTCATGTAGTTGATCGCGTCGAGCGCGGCAGCGGAAGTTCGTTTCGCAAGGCCGGGCGTGAACACCACCGCTCCGGGGTCGCCGTTCGGTCGCGCCTGATCCTTGTACGCCGCATTCAGGTCGTTGCCGAACCGCAGCATCTTCGCCTTCTCGTCGAGGTAAAGCGGCAGGATCGGGTAGTAGCCGGTCGTGCGGTAGACCGCCGAATCGCGGCGGTAGACCGATCGGTTGACGGCCTCGTCACCGGGCAGATCGTTGTAGCCCTCGTACAACACGATCAGGTCGTAATCGAGATATTCGAAATCCTTGAGGTTCGGGACGAACGCGTAGGCGCCCTCGTTGTTGAAGCCGAGATTGACGACGCGAACCGGCCGGTTGAGCCGTTCCTTGAGTTTCGCTTCAAGGTAGACCGGAATCGATTCGTTCCAGCCGACGCCGTAGCCGAACACCGTGCTCCCGCCGAGCATCACGACGCGCAGCTCGCCGGGCTGCTTGCGTCCCACCACGGGACCGCGATAGCCGTAGCGATTGAGTCCCGCCGACCGCTCGGCCCGGTAATGCAACACGAGATCGGCGCTCAGCAGCAACGCCACCATTCCGGCGAACGCCAGCGTCATCGCCACCAGCGAGAAGATGATCTTCTTTCGAGGGGTCAGTGCCATCACGCCGCCTCTCGGATGGTAAAGTGAACACACCACGCCAGATGCCGACCGACAGCCCGATAACGCCGATCGCCGTCGTGCGCGTGATCACGCGGCTCAACATCGGCGGCCCCTCGATCCAGGCCACCCGCCTCAGCGCGCTCGATCGTGACGGCTTCAGCACCACGCTGATCCACGGACGGCTCGGCGAGGGCGAAGGGGACATGAGTTACCTGATCGTCCCCGGCACGCGCGCCATCTACATCGACAGCCTGTGCCGTCCGGTGTCGCCGCTGAGCGATCTGCGCGCGTTCACCAGACTGGTCGGCGAGATGCGCAAGGCCCGGCCGCAGATCGTGCACACCCACATGGCCAAGGCCGGATTGCTCGGACGACTGGCCGCCGCCGTCTACAACCTGACGCGCGGATCGGCGCCGCGCGCCAGGATCATTCACACCTACCACGGTCACGTGCTCGAGGGCTATTTCAGCCCGCTGATGACGCGCCTCTTCGTCGGCTTCGAGCAGATGCTGGCGCGCGTCAGCGATGCGATCGTCGCGATCTCGCCGGCCATCGAACGCGAGTTGCGCGACAACTTTCACATCGGCCGCGCCGATCAATATCGCGTCGTCCCGCTGGGCTTCGATTTGACGTCCTTCGCGGAGATCAACGACGCGACCCGCATCCGCGCCCGCCAGGACCTCCACCTCGCCGCCGATGCGGACGTCGTCTGCACCGTGGGTCGCCTGACGGCGATCAAGCAGCATCGGCTGTTTCTCGAGACCATCGCGCACGTCGCGAAGCAACGGCCGGCGCTCGTCGCGCTGATCGCGGGTGACGGCGAACTGCGAGCCGAGCTCGAGGCCTACGCCGCAGAATTGGGCATCACGGATCGGGTGCGCTTCCTCGGGTGGCGCCGCGACCTGGCCACCATCTACGCCGCCTCCGACGTGTTCCTGCTGACCTCGCGCAACGAGGGGACGCCGGTCGCGCTGATCGAGGCGATGGCGTCGGGCATTCCCGGTGTCAGCACCGATGTCGGCGGCGTCAAGGATGTGATCGTGTCGGACCAGGCCGGCGCGCGCGTCGGCGAACATCGTGCCGAGGCCCTGGCGCTGCCGGTGGTTCGCTATCTCGCCGATCCCGTGCGGCGACGCGAGTCCGGCCTCACCGCCCGCGCGGCGGTCCTCGATCGCTTCAGCCTCGATCGGCTGGTCGACGATGTGCGGCGGCTGTATCGCGAGCTGCTGGCCCGTTAGCACTATCATCTTCACTGCATGAAGCGCAGCACGCTCATCGCCGTTGTCCTGATCGCGCTCGCGCACGCGGCGTTCTTCATCACCTATCAGCGTCCCGACTGGGACGTGGCGTGGAGCGACCAGGGCGGCTACAAGCAATTGGGCGCGGCGATGGCGAGAAGCGGCGGCGAGTTCACACGCTTCCCCGATTCGCCCGCCTTCATTCCCGAGGTCATTCGCACGCCCGGCTATCCCGCGTTCGTCGCGGTGATCTACCGCCTGTTCGGCGAACGAACCTTGCCGGTGGCGATCGCACAGGCGTTCGTATTCGCGCTGATCTGTTTGGTCGTCTACGCGATTGCGAAGCGCGTCGCCGGCGAACGAGCTGCGACCGTCGCGGCCTTCATGACGGCGCTCTTCCCGCCGCTCCCCTACTACGGCGCGCTGGTCCTGACCGAAGTGTGGACGACGTTCGTCATGGGACTGGCCGTGCTCGCGTGTTTGCGCGCGATGCAGCGCGACCGCGTCGGTGATTTCATCCTCGCCGGCGTGTTGTTCAGCGCCACGACGATCGTGCGGCCGGCCTTTGTCCTGTTGCCGTTCGGTCTGGCGATCGGCATGCCGCTGCTCGTGCCGTCCGAGCGCAGCCGCGGCCGTCGTCTCGGCCAATGGGCCGCGTTCGCGCTCGCCGCCGCCATCACGCTGACGCCGTGGTTCACCTATAACTACGTTTACCTGGGCCGCTTCACGCTGTCGCCCGCCGGTGGCGTTGGTCGAGGACTGTGGGAAGGATCGTGGCAGGGCCGCTGGTCGGGACGTTCGCACAACGACCTGACGCTGACCGCCGATCTCGACATCAGTACCGACGAACTCGATCGGCGCGTACGCGAGATTGCCGCTCGCGAGGGCATCGCGCCCGACGGCATGCTGTCCTACGTTCACGAGTGGCGCGACATCCGCAAGATTTGGGAGACACCGACCGATCCGATGGAACGCGCCCGCGCGCGCGTCGTTGCCGACGAGGAATACCGCCGCGTCGCCATCGAACACATCCGGGCGGACGTGCCCGGCTGGGTATATCGCCGATTGACGAGAGGCGTATTCATCTTGTGGGCGTCGGACATTCCGATCCGCTTTACCGACATCAACGCAACGCCGCCGCTCGTGATCCGCGCCATCTGGCTGTTGCAGGTCGTGCTGCTGGCGATTGCCGCGGCGGGCATCGTCGTGTTGCTGCGACGCCATCGCCTCGGCGAGGCCGCGCTGCTCACGCTGCTGCTGTTGTATGTGACCGGAGTTCACGTGCCGCTGCTGTGTGAAACGCGCCAATCGTTGCCGGTGAAACCGATCGTGCTGGTGCTCGCCGCCGTCGCCATCACTTCACGGCAGAGCGCCACGGCGCCGACCGACGCCAGCAGGATCAAGAACGGCTCGATCGGCACGCGGTGACGGTAGTCGGACTCGAGGATGATGTGCGGAAAGGTCCTCGCCGCTATTAGTCCGAGCACGAGCACAATGCCGATCGCCGTGAAGCCCCCCGCAGGAATGCGCTGGATCGCGACGATCGTGCCGGCGACCGTCAGCGCATACGCGTAGAACCACAACCCGTAGTAATACTCGGTGCCCTTCCGCAGGAACACCAGGTCGAAGCCTCCGTACGGCTGCGTCAGGAATTGCACCGCGATGTTCTTGGCGTAGGCGCGGGCGAGCGTGCCGCCGACACGCATCGGCTCGGATCGAAACTGCGCGAGGGCCGCCTTCGGATCGGCGAGCGGTCCGACGAGATCCTCTCGTACCGGTTTCGCTTCGGCCTGGCCGCGATACAGGCGATCGAAATGCAATCGCATCGCCTGCCGATCTTCAGGTGTCCAGACCTTGGGCGCCACGAACGGCAACACCACGATGGCCGCGCCCGCGGCAAAGGCAGCCAGTGCCTGACCGGAGACGCGCCAGCCACCGGGATGCGCAAAAGCGATCCAGGGCAACAGAAACGCCGCAAAGAACACGGTCGTTTCGCGAATCGCGATCGCAATGCCAATCATCGCGCCCGCGGCGGCCCATCGCCACGCGTGGCCGCCGGTGCGAATGAAGCGCAACAGCATCCACGCGATTAGCGCGGTCACGAATACATCCAGCGCCTGGTGTCCAAGAGCCGCAGCGGCAAAGATCAACGAGAAACTGAGCGCGGTGAACACCGCGGCGACTCTCGCCGTCGCGCGATCGAAGACCTGTTGCGCGACACCGTAAATCAACAGGCACGCGCCGGCGCCGAGCAGCGATTGCACCGCGGTGGCGGCGAAGTAACTATGGCCGAGCACCTTATAGATCGCGGCCAGGAACCAGACGTATCCAAGGAGCAGCAGCGGATAACGGTCGGTGAAGGATTGCGGAATGCCGCCGCCACTGGCGATCGACCACGCGAGCCCGTCGTAGACGCGGCCATCGGCGCCGGTGTCGAGATAGCTCGGGTCGCCCATGATGCGCTGGACATACAGCAGTCGCAACGCCACGGCGATCACAAACACCACGCCGAGGAACACCATGTCGTTGTCCGCCAGGGTCCTGACGGTCCCGGCCAGGCTCCGCATCGCCGCTGGCGCGGTGACGATCAACGCGACGATGAAGGCGCCGCCGGCCATCGCGACGGTTCCCATCAACACATTCTGACGAAGCAGTGTCACGGCCACTGCCGCGGTGCCAACCAGCAGCGCCGCTTCCAACGCGGCCAGGCGATCCAGGCCGGTGCTCATCCGTTGTAGCCAGCCGAACAGCCACACCATGGAAGCCGCGACCGTCGCCATGCAGAACAGTTGCGCGTACAGAAGATAGACGGTCGCGCTGAATGCGTCCCGGTCGCCAAGTTTCGCCACGAACAGCGTGACGAGGATCAGGACGTGCAGCGCGATGCCGATGCCCACGCAGCGCGTCAGCGCCGCTCGCCTCTCCGTCGGGACCATCGTCGCGACAACCGCCATCCAGACCGCGGCCAGCAACCAGTGCCCGAAGGGAAACATCACGTCGCTGACCGAAACACTCGAGGTCAGCGTCAGCATCGCGTGCATGCGATCGACGGCCATCACCCCGGCGGCGGTGGCCGAGATGCCGAACAGCAGGCTGACGATGGTGAGGACGGGGATCAACGGGTGATGGGGTTACTTGCCGGCGAAGCGCAGCTTCATGAACTGGAGCATTTCCGAGACCCACACGCGCCCATCGGCGCCCCTGGCCTCGATGTGATCGGCGATCTGGAAGCCGAGGCCGACGTTGTCGTCCATGCTGTTGTTGAGAAACAAGCCATGGCGGCCGAGCGTCATGACGTTGCGCATTTCGTGCACGCCTTCGAGGACCGGGATCAGGTGATCTTCGAAGTTCAATTCGTACACCGGATAGGCCGTGGGAATGTCGGTGACGTAATACGCATCAACCTCGGACTCGGTGACGCCGTAACCCATCTTCATCAGGTCGCCAAGCGCGAGCTTGTAGATTTCGTCGTCGCTCGCCTGCCACAACGGCTCATCTTTCCAGAGCGACAGCTCGATGCAGAGGATCGTGCGATCCTTCGGCACCATATCCGGGCTGACGTTCTTCTGCTCCGACATGCGGTTGACGCGGAACTGCTGGTCGAGCAGGTAGACCCAGTGGTAATCGGTCAACTGCGGCCGCTTCAGGGCGATGTAGATCAACTTGAGGCTGCGATACCGCAGCTTCGCGGCATGGTCGACGATCGGCTGGGCCAACGCCGGCGACGTCATGTTGACGAGCGCGGGCAGCGGCAACGTCGACAGGAGAATGTCGCAATCGATCGACTGCTCGGCCCTCGACTCTGCTCGCGCCGACCCTGAGCTGGTCGAAGGGTCGCCGGCTGTTTGATAGACCACGCGCTTGACCCGATCGCCGTCACGTTCGACCCTGATCGCCGGCGCATTCAGCAGCACGGTGTTGCCACCCTCCGCCACTTCCTTCGCCATGCCCTCGTAGAGGCGGCTGATGCCTTCGCGCGGGTAGAAGTACTTCGTGAAATACGTGGCGGGATCGGCCTTGATGCCGAGCGTGCGCAGGATGATGTTCTTGAGATTGAGCTTGGCAACGCGCTGCGCCTGCTTCGACGAGATCTGGCTGGTCGGCAATCCCCACACGCGCTCGGAATAGATGCCGAAACACAGGTCATACAAGGTGCGGCCCAGGTTGCGGACGCCCCATTCCTCGAACGAGTCTTCTTTTTGCGCCGGCGCGAAGAACGATTTCAACGTCGCCATGCTGTAGTCGAAGATGATCCGCGCCGACAGGAGCGGACTCACGCCGAACAGCACCTGCAGCATCTCGAGCGGATAGACGTATTCCTTGCCGCGCAGCAGCACGCGCGTGCCGCGCACCAGCGTCAGCGGATCCTTGCCGAAGAACGGCGTGATCGTCTTGAGGATCTCCTTGCTCTCCGGGGTGGCGCGAATGTGGAACGTGTGCGGACCGAAATCGACGTGGTAGTCGCCGACCTGGATGGTGCGTCCCATGCCGCCGACCGCGCCGTCGCGCTCCAGCACCGTCACCGGGTAGCCAAGTTTCGTCAGCCGCCACGCCGCGGAAATGCCGGCGGGCCCGGCGCCAAGGATTACGACCTTTGGTTTGGCCACTTAGATCGCCTCCGCGCTTGTCATCTAGGTCGCCTCCGCGACAATGAAGTAATACAGATTCACCGCATACGGCAGCGGCCGGAACGGTAAGGAGAACTCCTCCGCGACGCGGAACCCGTTGGCCAGCCAGCGATGCATGCGGCCGGGCGTCGTGAACGTCAGGTGATCGGGATAGCGAATCGGAAACTTGCCCAGCACCAATCGCCCCGCGCTCATCGTCACGTCGTTCGGGACCACGATGATCGCCCGTCCGCCCGGCTTCAACACCCGCCTCGCTTCGGCCAGCACGCGCCACGGCTCGCTGGTGTGTTCGAGCATCGCGATCAGCAGCACGACGGAAAAGGAATTGCTCGCGAACGGGATCTGGTAGCCATCGCCACAAATCGCCGGCTGCCCTTTGTCGCGCGCGAACCGCACGCGCCGCATCGAGACGTCCATCTGCACCGGCGCGATGTCGGTGCCGTCGAACATCATGCCTTCGCCGCAGCCCACTTCGAGGATGTCGCGGTTCGGCACGCCGGTCACGCGGGCGATCACTTCGCGGCGGTACATCTCGTAGAAATAGCCGACGACGCCGGTGACCTGTGAGCCATGGCTCTCGATCTCGGCCACGTACTCGTGCAGCTCGTTTTCGGTCAGCTTCTTCGGATCGATCGCCACTTAGCTCTTCGCAAGAAAGGCCGACAACTGCTTGAGTCCGTCGGCGAACGGCGTGGTGGACGACATGCCGAACCGGTCATGCATGGTGGTGTCGGCGGAACGGAACTGGATGTATTCGGCGACGGTGCCCTCGTGCTTCACGGTCACCTCGACGCCCAGGTTCGACGCCATCGTCGCCACGATCTCGTTGATGCTGACCGGCGTACCCGACGCGAAGTCTACCGTCAAACGCTCGCCCTTCGCCTTGACCAGCGCGAGGAAGCCGTCAACGGCGTCATCGACGTACATGAAATCGATCAGGTTCTTGCCGTCGCCCTTGATCACGAACTCGCGCTCGCCGCGCGCCAGTGCCTGCAGCCACTTGGTGGTGATCTTGCGCGGCGCTTCGTAAGGGCCATACGCGCCGAAGAAACGCACGTTGACATAGCTCGACACGGTGCCGCGATGCTCGCAGAAGAATCGCAGGTACTGCTCGGAGGCCAGCTTCGAGATGGCGTACGGCAATCGCGGCGAGACCGGCGTGGCCGGAGTCACGCTGCCCTGGAGCCCGTCGTAGACCGCGCCGGATGAAACATACACGACGTGATGGGACGGACACTGCTCGAGCGTGTTCACGAATGCGACCGTGTTCGATTCGAGGTCCCATCGCGGCCGCTTGGAAGACGCGGCGGGATCGCCATTCGCGGCGAGGTACAACATGGCGTCTGGTTTGACACCGATGTTGCGCGCCATCGTTGAGACATCGCCGGCGCTCATCAGGTCGCACTTCACCGGTCTCACGTTCGTCAGGCCGTGTTGCTTGACGAACGCGTCGAGACCAGAGGTCGCGTGATACACCGCGTGGATGGTCCACTCCCGCGGCGCCCGCAGGAGGACGTTGTGGCCGATGAATCCGGACGCGCCGGTGACAACTACATTCATGAGGTCTTAGGGTCTTAGGGGCTTAGGGGCTTAGGGGCTTAGGGGTTTAGGGGTTTATTTTTTTCCGGCGACGGCGTCGTAGTTGTCGCGGTACCACGCGATCGCCTGCGACACGCCGGATTCGAGCGACACCGTCGGACGATAGCCGAGCAGCGTCATCGCCTTTTCAATCGCCGGCACGCGCAGTTCCACTTCCGGGCCGGGATGCGGCTTGAACACGATCTCCGACTTCGAGCTGGTGAGGCGGATGATCAGGTTGGCCAATTCGAAGTTGGTGGCCGTGCCCTGCGGATTGCCGATGTTGAACGCGTTGCCGATCGCCGCGGGATTTTCGCAGCAGCGCAGCACGCCGTCCACGAAGTCGCTGACGAAGCACCACGAACGAATCTGCGTGCCGTCGTTGTAGAGGGTGATCGGCAGGTTCTTCAGCGCCTGCAGCGTCATGCCGCGGATGGCGCCATCACCGACCTGGCGCGGACCGTAGACGTTGAACGGCCGCACGATCACTAGCGGCAACTTGTCCTCGCGGTAGTGCGCGTACGACAGGTGCTCCGAGGCGAGCTTGCTGGCGGCATAGACCCAGCGGCTCTCGCCGATCGGGCCGATCGGCGTGAAGTCGTCTTCCTTGCCCTTGTGAATGAAGGCGCCGTAGACCTCGCTCGTCGAGAACTCGACGAACCGCTCGACGCCGACCTCGATCGCCGCCTTCACCACCTGGTGCGTGCCGAGCAGGTTGACCTCCATGGTCCGCACCGCGCTCCGGTCGACGGTGTAGACACCGGCGATCGCCGCGCAGTGAATGACGACGTTGCAGCCGTCGATCGCCTTGCGCACGCCCTCGAAGTCCAGCACGTCGCCCTTGATGAAGGTCAGGTTCTTGTGACCCTCGAGGTGCGCAAACTGCAGGGCGTTGCGATGCAGGTTGTCGAACACCACCACGTGGTTGTGCTCGACGAGTTGCGAAACGAGATGCGAGCCGATGAAGCCGGCGCCGCCGGTGATGAAAATGCGCTTGTTAGTCAGAGCCATGAATCAGAGGACCTCTCATTACGCCCCGCCGGAGTGCGGGGCCGGAAACGCTAGTGCTTGCCGTTCGTCGAACGTGAACGAACCGTGACGGAGCGCGCACGCTTGTCCCCCGTAGCTTTAGCGGAGGGGGATTTCGGCGCGGGCTCCGGATCCTTACGCAGCGGGAACAACTTGTCTCGCGGCACGCCGAACTCCAGCAGGTCGGCGGATTGCTGCCCCGACCGATCGAGGGCCGCGACGATGATCAGATCGAATTCAACCTCGGGCAGCTCGGCGATCGGCCGGACCGGCATGCCGAGGAAGTCGTGCCCGCCGGCCTGGTCGAAGATCGCCACCGGCTCCAGGCCCGATTCCTTGAGCGACAGGTAGGCCAGTTCCGCCGCCTCGCCGCTGCCGTAAATCGCCACGCGCTTCCCGGCCGCGGCACAGTCCTGCATCGCCTCACGCAGATGCTGCCGTACTTCGCCGTAGAGATGCAGCGAGTAATCCATGAACTCGTAAGTGAGCCTGGCCTTCTCGGCGATCCCGCGCGGCGTAATCAAATACGAGATCCGGTTGGGCTGCACGTTCACGCACTTGATGTAGCCCTTGTGGATCATCCGCTTGAGGTAAATGTTGGCCAGCCCGAGGGCGATGCCCAGCTTGCTGGACAGGCCGCGCTGCGTGACGCGCGGATCCTCGTGCACGGCTTCTAACAGTCGCAGGTCGCGATGTGCTTCAACGTCCATGGCTTTCACGATCTCGGGACGCCCGTTACTCATCGGACGCCCGCCTTGCGAGGGCCCGCTCGGCCGCGGACCAGTCTTCAAAATCATCGATGCTGACGGAGCGTTCGGCCGGCATCGCGTAGGCCACGACGCGATCGCCGTACAGACTCGGCTCGGCGTCGAACAGGACGCGGGTCAGGCACGCGTAGATGGCGCCGTTCATCACCCACGCCTGGGGAAGGTCCTGCCGCCGGTTGATCCGGCGGCGGACCGGCTCGCCGGTCGCAAACAGCGTCGCGTTGCCGCGATCGTCGACGCGCAACATGCGCATCGGGTGCGCGTGCGCGGAGACCTCGGTGACGCTGACCACCGAATCGGCGCCCGAGGATTCGAGCAGCCGCGCGGCGGCGGCAATATCGTCGGCCGAGCGCAGCGGCGAGGTCGGCTGCAGGATCATCACCGCGTCGGGTTGATAGCCGGCATGATCGCGCATCCACTGCGCGGCGTGCTGGATCACCGGCAAGTGCGACGTTTCATCCCTGGAAAGTTCCGCCGGTCGCGTGAACGGCACTTCGCAGCCGAGCGCGCGGCCCGCCTCGGCGATCGCCGCGTCCTCGGTGGAAAGAATCACGCGATCGAGCGCGCCTGAATCGCGCGCCGCATCCACGGTGTAGGCAAGCAGCGGCCGTCCCGCCAGGCCTTTGAGGTTCTTGCCGGGAATGCCCTTGGATCCGCCGCGGGCCGTAATGATGCCGAGTACTTTCAAGAAATATTTAAGACCCTAGGACCCTAGGACCCTAGGACCCTAGGACCTAGGACCCTAAGATCTTACTGATCGTGAAACCGCTTCTGTGTGTACAACGGCGTCGTGGCCAGCAAATCGACCATGCGATCGCTCGTGTCTTCCCGGAAGTAGATGCGTGACGCCTCGTAGCGGCCGTGGGCCAGCTGCGAGGCGATCGCGGCCGCAATGTCGGCGGCGTCGTAGCCGACGTGCGTCACGTGCTCGCCGCTGAGGCGTCCGTGCTGGCGATCGCCGATGTTGACGACCGGCGTGCCGAGGAACGAACACTCCTTGATGCCCGCCGACGAATTGCCGACCAGGCACGCGGCATGGGCCAGCAGCCCGATGAAGTCGTTCGCCGGCACGTTGGTGATGAACCGCATGTGCGAGGTCAGCTCCGGATGCTTCTCGCGCATGTGGCGGAGGCTGTCGGCCATCTCGCCGGTGCCGGCATCCGGATTCGGCCAGAACCAGATCGTCGGCAGCTCGAACGACGACACCACCCTGAGGGTGGTCTCGAGGTGCGCGCGATTGTCGGTGTCGGTGGTCACCGGATGCTGCACCACCATCAGGTACGGCTGCTCGATGTCGACGTCGTGGCCGACGCCGAGGGCATTGACCTGCTCGTTGGTGATCGTCGTGCTGACGTGCGCGGCGAGCTCAACATCGAGCGAGCCGGTGTTGAACACGTAGCGCGGGTCCTCGCCCATCGCCAGCACCCGCCGCTTCGCATCGTCATTGGTCACGAAATGCAGGTGCGCCAGCTTGGTGATCGCGTGACGCACGCTCTCGTCGATGCTGCCGGTGACGTCCCCGCCCTCGATGTGCGCGATGGTGATGTTCAGGTACGCGGCCGCCATCGCAATCGCCAGCTGCTCGAAGCGATCGCCGCAGATCACCACGACGTCGGGCTCGCTGGTGTACAGGTTGTTGGTGAACTCGAGCGCGGTCAGGCACGCCGTCTTCGCCATCGCCACGTGATTGCCGCCCTCGATGACGTTGAACAGCGCCGCCTCGATGTCGAAGCCGCCGGCCTTGATGTCGTCGGCGATGTGCTTGCTGTACTTGTCGAGCAGGATCGATCCGCCCAGCATCAGCTTCAGGTCGATCCCGGGATGCGCGTGCAGCTTCCGGATCAACATCTGGCTGCGCCCGTAGTAGGCGCGGCTGGTGATCGGAAAACAGATTTTGCGTTTGTTTGGCACGATCGTGTCCGTTTGGAGAGCGATGGCTTTAGCCGTCGCTACACCCGTCCTGGAACGTGGTTAATGACGACGGTCTTCAATTCCGTGTAGACGTCGAGCGCTTCGGTCCCCGGCTCGCGGAAACCGTTGCCGGAATTCTTCACGCCGCCGAACGGCATATGCGGACCGCTGCCGAAGGTCGCGCCGTTGATCGAGACGAGGCCACCCTGGTAGCGCGTGATGAACTCCTGCACCCGGTGGAGGCTGCCGGTGTGAATCGCGCCGGTCAATCCGTAGTGCGTGCCGTTCGCCAGACGCACCGCCTCATCAAAGCCGTTGACGCGATACAGGCAGGTGACCGGACCAAACAGTTCCTGCTGTGATACTTCATCGCCCGGCGAGACGTTCTCGAGCACCGTCGGCTGCAGGTAATAGCCCGGCGCCAGCGAAGACACCGGCTGCCCGCCGGCCACGAGCGTGGCGCCGCGGCCAACGGCCGCGCTCACTTGCGCGACCAGGCGATCCAGGTTCGCGCGGGAGATCACCGGGCCGCAGTCATCATCGGCGCCGGATCCGACTTTCACTTTCGCGACGCGCGCGAGAAAGGCCGCGCGGAACTTGTCGTAGATGGCATCGAACACCAGGATGCGGCTGCCCGAGGCGCAACGCTGACCGGCGTCGATGAACGCCGACTGCACGGCCCACTCCACCGCCAGCTCGATGTCCGCATCGTCGCAAACCACGAATGGATTCTTGCCGCCGAGCTCGAGGCAGACCTTGGCGAGCACGTCTCGGTCGCTGACCATCTTCTGGATCAACTTGCCGGTGGCCGATGAGCCGGTGAAGCTCACGACGCCGACCCGATGGTCTTGCACGAGCGGCGCGCCGGCATCCGGTCCGTACCCTTGCACGGCGCCGTAGACGCCGACCGGAAGTCCCGCGTCCTTCAACAACTGGCCGAACGCCACCGCGGTGTACGGCGTCAGCTCGTGTGATTTGACGACGACGGCGTTGCCGCACAACAGCGCGGGGAATACTTTCCAGGCGACGCCGGCGAGCGGGCTATTGAACGGCATGATCGCCGCGCAAATGCCAATCGGGCTGCGCAACGTCTGCACCGTGCGATTCGGAATAGGGCTCGGCAGCGTCTTGCCATAAAGGCGGCTGCCCTCACCTTCCATGAAGACGGCGAGCTCCGCGGATGACGCGACTTCTGCGACCGCGTTCTTCCACGGCTTACCCGTCTCGGCCTGGATAATCTCGCCGAATTGCTTTTCGCGCTCACGCAGCAGTTGCGCGGCCTTCCCGAGAATGGCGCCGCGCTTCGGCACCGGCATGCGGGCCCAGTCGGCGGCAGCGCCGGCGGCTGACGACAAGGCGTGCGCGACTTCCGCTGCGCCACCGCGCGCAACTTGCGCGATCACTTGATCGTTTGCGGGATTTCGCTTCTCGAAAACAGCGGTGTCCTTGGGTGTGACTTCCACATCCGCGATCCAATGACCAACGAAGTGAGGATACATAGAGCTACGCATTCAGGCGGGTCTGAAGACCCGCCGCTACGACCGTGCGGGCGATGCCGGCCGGGTCGAGGCCGTGATACGCGAGCACATCGACGTTATTGCCGCAGGCGGGAATCTCCTTGAGGCCGATCGCTGAGACAGCCGAACGCACGCCGTTGCGGGCCAGTGCCGCGGCCACCATCACGCCCTGTCCGAACTCCAGGTAGTGATTGTCGAGCGTCAGGATCTGCTTGTAGCTCCCCAACGTCTTCACCCACTCATCGTCAATGCGATTGAGCCAGGGCAGGTCGATCACCGCGGCCGAGATGCCCTGCTGCGCGAGTTCGTCGGCGGCCTTCCAGGCATTGGTCAGCAGCATCGTGCCGTAGCCGACGATCGCCACATCGGTTCCGGGGCGCAATGTCACGCCACGGCCGACGTGCAGCGCGTAATCGGCCGGCATCGTGTACGGCAAGTCGAGCGGGACGTTGACGAATCGCAGATAGGTGCTCTCGGCGTTTTGTTCAACCGCCCATCGAATGGCGAGTTTCGCTTCACGCTCACTGCACGGCTCGAACGCGATCAGGCCGGGGACTGCGCCGATCGCCGAGATATCGCGAACCGACTGGTGCGAGTGACCCGGGCCGCCGGGGATCACGCCGGCGAGCGTGCCGACGTAGATGATGCGCTTCTTCTCGGTGGCGTTGTTGTAGATGTGCTCGTTGGCGCGCGTGGTGAGGAAGCACGCGAACGAGTGCACCACCGGCAACATGCCGCGCAGCGCCATGCCGCCGGCGGCGGAGACCATGTGCATTTCGGCGATGCCGCATTCGATGAATCGTTCCGGCAGTTCCGCCTTGAACGCCTCGATGCCGCAATCCGACAGCAGGTCGGCGTCCATGACGATGATCTCGGGACGCGTGCGCGCCATCTCGAGCAACTCGTCGCCGTAGGCCAGGACGATCTTTTCCGGCTTCTTCGGCACGATGCGCGTCGGCAGCGGCGCCGGGGTCAGCGTGGCGATCGGCCGGCCGAGGGCCTCGAGCTTCGCGTTGACGCGCGCGATCAGCTCGCGCGTCGCCTTGACGTAATTCTCGAGCGACGGCGCGCCGGCATGGAAGTGATAGGTCTGGTCGCCGCAGGCAATGCCTTCCATGAACGACACGCCCTTGCCCTTGATGGTGTCGGCGATGAAGACCTTCGGCTTGTCCGTGACGGTGTCGAAGTGCGCGAGCGCGTCGCGCAGCACGCGGAAGTCGTGACCGTCGCCGCGACGCACCTCCCAGCCGAAGATGCGGAACTTCTCTTCGATCGGCCCGAGGTCGCTGACCGCGGCCACCGCGGTGTCGGACTGGAACTTGTTGTGATCGACGATCACGGTGATGTCGGCCAGCCGTTCATTGGCGCACGGCTGCAGCGATTCCCAGATCTGGCCTTCCTGCAGTTCACCGTCACCGGTCATCACGACGATCTTGCCGCTGCGGCCGGTGTAGCGATTGGCGCGGGCCATGCCGTAGGCCTTCGAGATGCCCATGCCGAGCGAACCGGTGTTGGCGGCGATGAACGGCGTGCTGACGTCCGGATGTCCGGGCAGGCCGTTCAACTGGCGCAGCTTCGGCAGCAGGTCGAAGCCGAGCTTCTCGATCGCGATCAGCAGCGAGTAGAGCGCCGGGACGTCGTGGCCCTTCGACGAGAAATACACGTCGGCGTCGTCGCTGGCGCCGTTGGGATCGTGCAGCGCCTCGGTCCACAGCCACGTGATGATGTCGGTCGAGCTGAAGCTGGAGCCGATGTGGCCCGAGCCCGCCTGCATGATCATGAACAGCGTGTTGATGCGGCACAGGTCCGACACCAGCTCCGCGCGCGCGATCGGATCGCCGACGCCGCTGCGCACGGCGCGGAACACCTCGCGCGACACGAACGACAACGCATCATCGCCCACCAACGCCCGATCGGAAAAATCTTTTTCACCCATACTGTTTTCTAATCGCTAATCTTTAATCGCTAATCGGCAATTTCACCTTGCCGTCCATCCGCCATCGACGACAAGAGTTGCCCCTGTCATGTAGGCGGATGCCGGCGAGGCAAGAAAAAGTACCGCGCCGTTGTAATCCGACTCCGCCGCCATCCGTCCCATCGGCGTGCGCTTGACGTATTCGTCGATGAAGGCGGCCGCGTGGCCGTCTTCCTTCACGCCGCCGGGCACGAGCGTGTTGGCGCGAATGCCGAGCGGCGCGCCGTACTCCGCGAGCCACCGCGTGAAGTTGAGCACGCCGGACTTCGCCACGCTGTAGCCGACCGGCTTGAAGTAGGTGGCGCCGCCCTCGCGCTTGTATTCGTAGATCGATTGATCGGGCGTCACGACGCCGTAGGTGGACGAGACGTTGATGATGCTGCCGGCCTCGCGCTTCGCCGCGCGGAACTCGCGGATGAACGCCTGCGACGCGAAGAACGTGGTCTTCAAGTGCGAGTCGATCATCGTGTCCCACGCCACCTCGGGATAATCCTCGAAGCGGCCGTTCTCCGATCCCGCTGCCGCCGGCGACGACCCCATGCCGGCGTTGTTGACCAGGATCGTCGCGGCGCCGAAAGCCTGGCCGATCGCGCCGATCGCCCGATCCGCCTCCGCCTTGATCGACAAGTCGGCCAGCTGGACGTTGATGCGGTGGCCGGCGGCGGTCAGATCGGCGAAGGCCGCCGCATCGCCGGCAATGTCGATCGCACCGACGCTCGCACCGGCCGACGCGAGCGTCCGCACGTACTCGCGGCCGAGGCGTCCAAGCGCGCCAGTCACAATGGCGACCTGGCCATCGAGGCCGAACATTTCCGAGAGCATCCGCTCGCGCATCTCGTTATCTTTCAATTATTTAGCTGGGGTGAGAGGCCTCCGGCATGGCCAGTCACATACTCACGCGTGATCAGAGCCTGCCTCGCCGAAGCGCGGGGACGCGCCAGGGCGGGCCGTTCAAGGATTGAACGGCCCATTATACACACCCCGTTCATGAAATGAACGGAAAAACCGGCGCTCGTGCAGCCCCTGTTCAAACCGTGAACATGAGGCCGCACCCCGGCTGCGTGTATGAAGCTAATAGCGCTACGTGTTTGAAGCTAAATAGCGCTACGTGTATGAAGCTAAATAGCGCGGTTAGATCACGGCCCGGCCGGCGCCGGCGTAAGACCGCTTTTCCGCCACGACGCGATCGATGATCTCGTCCAGCTTGACCTTCGGCACATAGCCGATCGCCTTGTGGATCTTCGTCAGATCCGGCACCCGGCGCGGCATGTCTTCGAAGCCCGCTTCGTAGGCCTGATCGTAGGGAATCGTCACGATCTCCGACGTGCTGCCGGTGCGCTCCTTGATGCGCTCCGCCAACCCGCGAATCGTCACTTCTTCGGTATTGCCGACGTTGTAAACCTGGCCAATCGCCGACGGCTCGACCATCAGCTTCAACAGCGCGCCGACGACGTCGCCGACGTAGGTGAAGCTGCGCTGCTGGTTGCCGTCGCCGAACACGGTGATCGGCTCGTTCGCCAGCGCCTGGCGGACGAACGTCGGCACCACCATGCCGTACTGCCCGGTCTGCCGCGGGCCGACGGTGTTGAAGAAGCGCATTACGATGACCGGCTGCTTGGTTTCCTTCCAGTACGCCAGCGCCAGGAACTCGTCGAGCGCCTTGCTGCACGCATACGCCCACCGATGACGCGTCGTCGCGCCCATCACCAGGTCGGTTTCTTCATTGAAGGGGACCTTGGTGCTCTTGCCGTAGACCTCCGAGGTTGAGGCGATGAACACCAGCTTCTTCTTCTTCGCCGCGTGCCGCAGGATGATTTCCGTGCCGTGCACGTTGGTCTCAATCGTGTGCACCGGCCGCTCCACGATCAGCTTCACGCCGACCGCCGCCGCCAGGTGAAAGATCACGTCGGCGCGATCGACCATCTCAGCCACGAGGTGATCGTTGAAGACGGTGTCAATCGTGTAGTGGAAGTTGGGGTTGCCCTTGAGGTGGTTGATGTTGTCGATGGAGCCGGTCGACAGGTCGTCAATCGCATAGACCTGGTGGCCGCCGTCGAGCAGGGCCTCGGCCAGGTGCGAGCCGATAAAGCCCGCGCCGCCGGTGATCAAAATTCGCATCTGAGTATTCTAGCCCGGCCAACCGTCGCCGGGTACGCGGGCCTGTTCAAGGCCCTCGATCGCCGCGCGGCCCATGGCCAGCTGTGCTTCCTGCGTGCTGCCGCCAATATGGGGCGTTCCGAGAAAGGCCGGGTGCGCCACGAGGCCCGGGTGCGCGTCCGGTTCAATCGTAAACACATCTGCGGCGGCGCCGGCCAGGTGGCCGCTCTCGAGCGCCGCTAACAGCGCCTCCTCGTCCACTAGTCCGCCGCGCGCCGCATTGATGAAGCAGGCGCCCCTGGGCATGGCGGCGAGCGCGGCCGCGCCGATCATGCCTCGCGTCGTGCGATCGAGCGGCACGTGCAGCGAAACAATGTCGGACTCCCGCAATAGCTGATCGAGCGGCACGGGCGTGACGTCATGCGCCCGGTAGAACTCCGCGTAATCGCGGATGTCGTGCGCGAGGATCCGGCATCCAAAAGGCGCGAGCAGCTTGACCAGGTCCTGGCCGACAAATCCGCAGCCGATGATCCCGAACGTGCGGCCAGTCAACTGGCGGCCGATCAGCTTGCGCCACTCCCCGCGACGAAGCGTGAAGTCTCCTTCGGGTACCCGGTGCAGCAGTGCGATCGCAAACCCCAGCGTCAGCTCCGAGACCGAGCGGCGATTGACGCCACCGGTCCACGCCAGCTTCACGCCGTGCCGCACCAGCGCGTCGATGTCCACGCCGTCCAGGCCGACACCGTACTTGCTGATCACTTTCAGTTCAGGGACGTGCGTCAGCACGCGCTCGTCGATGCGTTCGAGCCCGACGATGGCGTGATCGTGACCGCGCAGCAGCGCGATCAGCGGATCGCCATCGAGCACGGCCGGCGATTCGGTATAGGTGACGTTGGGATAGCGGCTGGAAAGTTCCGCCCGCAACACCGGATTCCCGGAAAACGATCGCGACGCGACCACGATGCGTTTCATCGGAAATGTTGTAAGTGGGGGCTGCCCCCGTATTCAACATTCATGACAAATACCGCGCGATGGCATCCTGCCAGGTCGGCATTTTGTGACCAGCGTTGGCTAATTTTTCGTTACTGAGCGCCGCAAATTGCGGGCGCGAAGCGCGGAGTTGCACGTCGTTCACGGACACCGGCTTCAACAACGACTCGGGCGCGCCAAGGTGCTTCGCAATTTCCTGCGCGACCTGCAGCCAGGTGGCATGTCCGGAGTTGACGCAGTGATACACACCTGGCGCCGGCCGCGTCTTCAAGATGAATCCGGTGGCATCGACGACGTCCGCCACGTAACTCGGCGACACCACGCGATCGACGAACACCGGCGCCGGCGTGCCGGCGCGAATCGCATCGACGATGCGGTCGACGCTGCTGCGGCGATGCGGACCGCCGAACAAGCTCTCGACCCTCAGCACGTAATGCGGCGCCGCATCGGCCGCGAGCCATTCGCCAATCAATTTCGACTGCGCGTAGACACTGCGCGGTTCCGGTTGGCGAAGTTCGGTGTACGGGGTTGACGCGGTCCCGGCAAACACGAAGTCGGTGCTGTAATGCACGAACAGCGCGTTGACCTCGGCCGCGGCGCGCGCCAGCGTGCCGACCGCCATCGCATTCACGTCGATCGCGGTGACCTGTTCGTCTTCAGCCTGATCGACCTGGTTGTAGCTCGCGCAATTGATGATCGCATCCGGCGCCAGCGCGACGACGGCCTGGCGCGTCGCCGCATGATTCGTCAGATCGATGTCCGCCCGCGTCCACGCCGTGACCTGGTGCGCGCCGGCGAGTTGCGCCGCCATCGCCTGGCCCAACTGGCCCGCGGCGCCGGTGATCAACACCTTCATCAGCGGACGCGCTCCTTGACGGCGGCGCGGGTCTCGCGATCCGCTTCACGGCGCTTGATCGTCTCGCGCTTGTCGTGATCCTGCTTGCCGCGCGCCAGTGCGATCGCCACCTTGATCTTGCCGTTCTTGAAATACATCTTGGTCGGCACCAGTGTCAGGCCTTTTTCGACCGTCTTGCCGATCAACTTGCGGATCTCGTACTTGTGCAGGAGCAGCCGCCGCTTCCGCTTCGGATCGTGATCGACATAGCCGCGATGACTATAGGGATTGATGTGGACGTTGAACAGCCACACCTCGCCCTTCTCGACCCGCGCGTAGCTGTCGCGCAAGTTGGCCTGGCCTTCGCGAATGCCCTTCACCTCGGTGCCGAGCAGCGCCACGCCGGCCTCGAACGTTTCGAGGATATGAAAATCGTGAAACGCCTTGCGGTTGTCGGCGATCGGGCGGTTGGCCTCGGCCTCGGCGTCTTTCTCTTTGACTCGCTTCGCGCTCATGACGTCCGGGCCTTCGCCGCGCACATCTCGGCGGCGAGCTTGACGGCGGCGATCATGCTGCCCGGATCGGCCAGGCCCTTGCCGGCGATGTCGAACGCGGTGCCGTGATCGACCGAGGTGCGGATGATCGGCAGGCCGATCGTGACGTTGACCGCCTGGCCGAAGGCCAGCAGCTTGACGGGGATCAACCCCTGGTCGTGATAGCACGCGATCACGCAGTCGAACTCCCCGCGGGTCGCGCGCACGAACACGGTGTCGCCGGGTATCGGGCCGGCGATGTCCACGCCGAGCGCACGCGCGCGCGCCACGGCCGGCACCAGCAACTCGTCGTCTTCGGTGCCGATCACTCCCCCTTCGCCGGCATGAGGATTCAAACCGGCGAGGGCCAGGCGCGGCTTCGGTGTGCCGAACATCTGCATCGCGTGCACGGTGAGATCGATCGTCTCATCGATCAGCGCCGGGTTGAGCGTGGCGGCGACCTCCCGCAGCGGCACATGCACGGTGAGCAACACCACCTTGAGCTGCGGCGAGTGAAACATCATCGCGACGCGCGGCGTGTCGCACAGATGCGCCAGCAGGTCGGTGTGGCCCTTCCACGGCAGCCCCGCTCTGGCAAAGGCGAGCTTGTTCACCGGCGCGGTGGCGATGGCGTCGACCTCACCGCGGCGCGCCGCTTCCACCGCGTGCGCCAGGGTCTCGAACGCGGCCTGCCCGGCCGCGGCGGACAATTCGCCGGGCGTGATCGGGCCGGCCGGCGGCGTCGCGAAGATGATCGGTTCGCAGATCGCGCGCACCGACGGATCGGCGGCGGCCTTCTCGACGATCTCCGGTCCGATGCCGGCGGGATCGCCGGCGGTCAGGGCAATTTTCGGGAGCGCCATCACATTTGCACGGCCAGCCACTCAGTCACGACCTTGATGCCGGCGTTGCGCTCCAGCGCCATCAGCGCGCGATCGACGGCGCCAAATGCCGTGCGGGCGCGATCGCCCGAGTAGGCGCGCGCGAGCCCTTCGAGATCGCCGCTAAGGAGCGGGTTCGCCAGCACGGCGCGATCGGCGCCGGCGTTGATCGCCTCGAGATCGCGCAACATCGACGCCATCAAGCGCAGGACGATCGCGACATCGGCGCGGGTGCGTTCTTTCTTCGAGGATCCGGTGTGCAGCGGTCCCGCCGCCTGGACACGCGACTGCGCATCCGTGCGGCCGGCGCTGTTACGCAGCAGTCCCATCGCCAGGTCGCGGAACATCGACAGGTCGCTGTCGATCAGGGCGAGGGCCTGCCCGAGGCTGCCGTCGGCGAGCGGAGCCGCCGCGCGCGCATCGGCGTCGCTGTATTCGTGATCTCGGACGAGTCCCGCGGCGACTTCGGCTGCGGTCATGCGTCCAAACCTCAGGCGCATGCAGCGGGAACGAACCGTCGGCAACAACGCGCCCGGCACCGCCGTCGTCAGGATGAACATCGTCCCTGGCGGCGGCTCTTCGAGGGATTTCAGCAGCGAATTCTGCGCCTCGGGTTCGAGCGCATCGGCTTCGCGGATCAGCACGACGCGACGGCGGCCCTCGAAGGGCCGGTAGGAGATCTTCGAGAGCATGTCGCGAACGACGTCGATCTTGATCGACGCGCGATCGTCCGGCTCGAGCATCAGGACATCGACATGCACGCCGCGGGCGATGCGATCGCAGGACCGGCACTTGCCGCACGCATCGACGGCGAGCTCGCCGTCAGCTTGCCCACCGGAGCCTTGGCGAAGGTGGGACTTTACGGGGTCGAGGCAATTGACGGCCTGGGCGGTGGCCCGGGCCACGGCCCACTTGCCGACGCCGGACGGGCCGGCGAACATCAGGGTCGGCGGCAGCGACTCGCGCTCAATGGCGCGCGCGATCAGGGTCGTCAGGCGCCGATGCCCGATGATCTCGCGGAATATCATGACGCGTGGTCGTCCATGTCGCGTCTTGATGATAGCGCGGCGCGCTTGGGCATTGACGCACGGGGGCCGTGCTGACTACAATTTGATGTTTGCCGGGTGTCGGGCGGTTAGCTCAGTTGGTAGAGCACCGGCTTTACACGCCGGCTGTCAGGGGTTCGAGTCCCTTACCGCCCACCATTCTTGAATGGAGCGGGTCGGCGTTGGTGATCGGAATTCGGTGATGGAGTGGTGACAGCCCATCAATCCGAGATCAGCAATCCGAAATCAGCAATCCCCTTTTAGGGGTGGTAGTTCAGTTGGTTAGAACGCTGCCCTGTCACGGCAGAGGCCGCGGGTTCGAGTCCCGTCCACCCCGCCAATCATTCGCAAAATACGCCCGCGCGAGCGGGCGTTTTCATTGCTGGTCGAAGAGTGTGCAAAAGGGGCGCAGTGGCTCTTGACCCACGTCCCCGTTAGGCCGATCATCCGCGCGCCGCTTCAATCTCAGCCGTGAGCGGCCTGGCCGCGTTTTCCATTCCGAGGTGATGCCATGACGATCGAGTCCGATGGAGCGCCACTCGTCAACCACTGGCGCAACAACCGCTCGGCGCTCTAGACCTGCCCCATGGCAGCTTGCGACCGGTTTGCCGTCGACACCGTCTTCCGGGTCAGCGCTTCAAGGGTTCTGATCAAGGGCACGGCGCAGGACTGCGCCAGCCTCCACGTTGCCGCAGTGTTTCCGGGTGACGTGAGGACCGGTGGGCTTGCCGATCTGCAGCCAGGCGCCACTCCCAACGACACGAGCTGGTCGATCCTCGTCGACCTGCCCGGAGGTGTGCCTTCGTCGTGGTGTAAGTCAGCCGAAGTCAGCGTTGGCGGGATTTGTTACGCGGCCGATGGGCGGCAGATCTGCGAGTCGGCGACTCAGACCAAGGTGATCGCTTGTTGCGCACAGGTCAGCAACCTCGGACCGCAGGAGGGTAGTTGCCGGCGCCGACCGGGTAGTGGTGGAGCGCTCGATCGTGACGTGCAGTGGAAGCTGCGCATCGACTGGCCCTCGGACGTGCCTGACGGAACAGAGATCAGCGTCACGGTTGAACTCACGTCGGTTGAGGACCCCACCTATAGCGAGTTCCAAAGCGTCCAGCCGGCGTTCCCCGAAACGGAACAGATCACTCCCCCGTTCCACCTGCCCTCCGGATCCAGTTGGACCGGCCGCATCTACATCACGCTGCCATCGTTTTGCACGCACACCATCGACATGCCGGTGTATGTGGTGCCGGCTTGTGATGCGGTCGCCTGCCCACTCCCTCCGGCCGGCGATGTCTTCCTAACCGTTCGCGATAGCGCCGCCGCGGTGGTTGCCGATCCCAACGACACCGGCTGCGTGTCTGGTGACTTCATCACGGTTACTGCGCAACCGTGGCCAGGAACACTCACGTGGCGAGCGGAAGTCAATTCGCAAACGCTCAATACGACGGCGACCGGCAACCCGCGGGAAGTGCGGATCGAAATGCCGCCGGGCGACGATCGAGTCACCGTCACCGCTCAAGTCGTCGTCGACGCGCCCAGCGGATGCATCCACTCCCGATCTGTCACCGCCAAGCGCTGCGATTGCACGCCAGTCCCGGCTGGTTATGCGCTGCGGGTGCTCGACGAGCAGGGAAACACGGTCGCCGAGGGCGCCTGCGTCAACGGCGCTTTCGTCGACATCGTCGCCCCTGAGCATCAGGGACCAGTGAGCTGGGAAGTCGATGGTCAGCCGCGCAGCACCGAGCCGCCGGATGGCCGGACATTGCGCGTCGCGCTGAACGACGACAACACCCACACGGTGACCGCCACCGTGGGACGCGACCACTGCCGCACCCAGGCTCCGCCGCGGACGGTCACGCGGTGCCAGCCGGGCGTACCGACCTGGAAGGATTCCTTCTGGCCGAAGATACCGTGGTGCCTGATCCTGATGTTCGCGGGACTGGTGTCGTTACTGGTCGGCATGCTGCTGTTCACGATCGGTGTCGCGGCCGTCGCATCCGTTGTCTGCTGGTTCTGGCTGGCGAGCGCGCTGATCGAAACCGTCATCGGCCCGTGGATCGTCTTCGTCGTCTGGCTGATCTTGGCCGTTGGCGGCATCGTGCTCGGAGCCATTCTGTTCATCCTCGGGGTGATCCTGCTCATCGCCTGGCTGTTGATGTGCGGCGGATGCGATGGCTTGAAATCGCCCGTTTCATTCTGCGAGATGCTGAGGCTGCTCCTGAAAGCGCTGCAGGTTCTTGCGGTGGTGTTTGGGATTCTTGAAACCATCACCCTCGGCGCCTCATTTGTCGGCGCGGTCATCTGTGGCGTGGGCTGGGCGTCATTTATGGCGGTCATTGACGCCGTGATGTGGCTCGTCGACATCGGTTTCCTGACCTTCCTGATCTTCGGAGTGGAATATTTCGGCAACGCCCTGGGCTGCTTTAACACCGCACCGACGCTGTGGCCATTCTCGCTGCTGCAAATTCACCTCTCACCGCCCGGGTCCAACAATCTTCCGTGCGTTGATGCCGACGCTCAATTGAAGTGAGCATGGACACGACATTCACGACATTCAAGAAGAGACACCTATGACCGCGACTCAGTCTGCGAAGGATTGCAATTGTGGCGTGGGGCGGATCGTCGCGCTGCTGCTCATCGTCGGCGCCCTCGGCCTGGCGTTGCTCGCTGGACTATTCGTCGCTGGCCTGTTCGTGATGATGCTGTTTCTGCCGCACGGTCAGATGAGCCAGGCGTCCGCGCCCCCGCCGGTGGTCCCGCCGGCGGTCACCGGCATGATGAACCTGGATCTGTCTGGTGGATTGATCGGCTTCCTGCTGATCGCCATCGCCGTGTTGCTGGTCCTGATCCTGATCATGCTCGCCATCTTGCTGTGGTGCTGCTGGCGGGGAATGCGAAATGGCATCCCGCTTGACCTTTTGAAGGCATTGCTGCCGCTGGTGCCGCATTTGCGCGACATCGGACCGGCAGTGCGCGCTGCGGTCACCGCGCTGAATGCGAGCAGCATCGCTCTCGGCACCCTGCAGAGAGCAGCCGACTTGCTTGGAGAGGTGGCGAATGTGAGCGGGGGGAGCGTCGACGTCTGGAAGAAAGGTAACGAGATCGCGGCGATGCTGGGGTTCTTTTCCATCAGGAACGAAACCGAAAGCAAGTCCGTGTCCGGATTCGGCGATGTGATCACGGCCATCGGCAAAGTGAGAAGCGCCGGAGACCTTTTGAAGACCCCGCCGGTTGGTCCGTCCGACATCAAGAAGGCGAAAGACGCCGTTGATGTTGCCGCGGCCGCATTGGACCCCATTGCCACGGCGCTGGGAGCGCCTCCGTTATGACGATGACCGATTCGCCATCAACAGCGCGATCCGTCCGGCTCTTGCTGCTCGCCGCGCTCTGCACTCTCGCCGGCCCGCTGATCACCGTCGCTGCGGCCCAAAAGGTGCTGATCGTCGCACTCGGCGATTCCTATTCATCGGGCGAAGGAAACCCGGATACCCCGGGACAAGGCTGCGATGCACCACCGTTGGCGCTCTCGGCCAACTGCGCGATTCCGCCGGTGTGGGGGACCGATCCGGAAGCAGCGGTCTGTCATCGATCCGCAAAGGCCTGGCCCACGCTGACCGCGAATGCCTTTCGGGACCAGCATCCGGAATTGCTGGTCTCGTTTCAGTCGTTTGCCTGCAGCGGCGCGAAAATCACCGATCTCGTCGACAACCGCCAGCATCCGGAGCAACCGCTCCCGCAACTCGATGAGCTCGAGAAGGCGTTCGCGACCACGGACGCCGCCGGCAACATGGTGCGGTTGGACTCGCCACCGCAAATCGATGCACTCCTGCTGTCGATCGGCGGCAACGACATTGGCTTCGGACCGACCGTGACGGGTTGCATCATCGCGCCGTTCTGCTATGCGTTTCCGGGTGTGAACGGCGCCCACAACGACAGCGATCTGCCGGGACTCGAGACCATGATGCGCGGGCGATACGGCAAGCTTCGCGACAAGCTGAGCGCGATCAATGCGCGGGGCTTCATCAAGATCGCGAACGTGTTCCTGACCGAGTATCCGAACCCGATGTACGACGAACGAGGGCAACTGTGCGGCCTGCCACACGCTCCGGTCGGCGACTATCTCGACGGCGGACTGCGCGACGAGACACGCTGGGCCGGTGAGAAAGTCATCCCGCTGCTCGATCGGCTCGTGAAGGAAGGCGCGAGCATGCTGGTCGCGCCAAGCGCCCCGCGAGGATTTTATGTGTCCGGCACCGTCGAGGGCATGATGGCCCACGGCTACTGTTCGACGACGCGGTTCATCAATCTCGTTCGCGATTCAGTCATCCAGCAAGGCGAATCATCCGGCGCGGTCCATCCGAACGCCGGCGGTCAAGCGGTCTATCGTGACGCCGTTCTTCCGGCGATCGGTCGCATCATCCCACCCGCGGTACGTCAATTCACCGGCCCCACGGGAACGCCGGGCGAGACCACCGTGTTCCTCCCACAGGGGCTCAGGCTGGCGTGGGGTGAGGTGGACCGGCGATCGCAGCAGATTCAAATCGCGAAGCGCGCGGTCTGGCAGGGCGCGGCGCAGCCTCTCGAAGCCCCTCTGCAGCCCCATCCCGATAGCGCTGGCGCGACCCCGTGGGGATGGGTGACCCCCGAGCATGGCTGGACGATCTCGGCAGGTTGGAACAACGGTCCTTCGCACGCGGTGGTGTCGCGGCCGTCAAGCGCCACGGACTATGCAGTTCGCTTCTGCACCGATGCGATGTGTTCACGGTGGTCGGAGCCTGTCAGGGTGGCGCCCATCTCAGGGTTCACGCTGCCGCAGCCGGCATTGACGATCACTCGAAACGCGACCGGCGATCTCGACCTGGCGCTCGGGCGGGTGCCGGACGCCAGCACCGTGTATCGAATCGCGTACCGCCGCGTCGCCGGTATTCCACTACCGATGCGGGACAGGCGCCCGATCGACATCGCCGGCACCTTGCCGCCGATTGACGTTCCCGGAGGGGTGTCCACGCCGGCCACGCCGCCACCGCCGGCGTGGCGGAACGTATCGGCGCCCACCGGTGCGATGTCCGCGGTGCTGTCGCATCTCGACGACGGTGTCTACGATGTGTTCGCGCGCCGCTGTGGGTGGGCCTTCGAATCGTCTTCGTTCCGCTCGACTGAAAGCTGCGGCCAGTGGTCGAAAGGCGTTGAGGTCGCCAACGTGGCGCCATACGACACGCCGATCGCTTCGCTGGCGAGCAATCGAGTGCAGTGGTCATCGAACAACGGCCGCTTCGTCAGCGTCTACCAGGTCGCCGCCCGGAGCATCCAGTCATGGTCGGTGCACCAATACCAGGCGACGGCACACGCTGCACCGCTCAGCGATTTCGGCATCGCGGCAAAGATCAACGCCGTCAGCGTCCGCGCGTGCAACTTGTCTGGATGCACGCCGTGGTCGGCAGTGGTGACCAAAGGCAACGCCGCAGCCACTCCTGTCCCGGGCAATTTGGCCGAGCCGACAGGCACGACCGTGGAGGTCACCACGCCACGGCCGCCGCAATGAGCTACAGGAGCTTCAGCGAGAGGAGGAGCAACCCGGCCACTAATCCCGCGATGGTGTGGTGCTCGCGGTTGTAGATCGCCCGCTGCCAGCTGAACGACCGCTCGATGCTCGGCGCCCGCTTCTGCGCGTAGGCATCATAGGCATCGCCGAATTTTTCCCGGAGGTGCGCCTCTTCACTGCGCATCGCGGCCGTGAGCGTCAGGACCAGGTAGGCCACCACGACGAGCGCCACGATCAGGTTGTTGGCGATCACCGCCATGCCGATGCCGATCAGCGACGACCCCATGTAGAGCGGATGACGCGTGTAGCGATACGGGCCCGAGGACGTCACTTCCTTGCTCTTCTCGAGATGTCCGGCCGCCCACAACCTGATCGCTTCGCCTGCGATCGCGATCGCGGCGCCGATTGCGAATGATTGCGGGCTCGGCGTCGCCAGCCACGCCACGATCGCCGCAAACACAAAACCCAGGAACACGCGCCATCGCGCGAGCAGCCGCGTCATTTCCCACCTTCGCCAAGTCTATTTACCGATGCGGTCACGACTTCTTCCAGGGTGATTTCGTTGATGCAGGGCGCGCCGCGCAGGCACTGCCGCTTGTGATGACAGACGCACACGTTGGCTCTCGAGATCACGACATCCGCTGGATCCCACGGCCCGTTACGTTCCGGCCACGTTGGTCCGTACAGCCCGACCAGCGGCGTGCCCATCGCGGCCGCGATGTGCAGCGGTCCCGTGTCACCCGAAACGACGAGCGCCGCGTCGCGCATCAGCACACCGAGATCGGACACCGAGGTCGCCGGCGCCGGCGTGGCGGCGCCAGCTGAGGCACTCACGATCGCGTTCGCCAGCTCTCGCTCCGACGGTCCCCAGGTGATGAGCGATCGCAGACCGGTCCGATCGCGCAACGCCGCGGCAAGCGCGCCGAAACGATCCGGCGGCCACCGCTTGTTCGGCCACGCCGCGCCCGGATTGAGGACGATATAGCCACGCCGCCCGCCTGCCGCATCGATGGCGGCCCGTGTCTCGTCGCCCGCTACGGGTGCGAGCGGCATCTCAACTGCGGAGCTCTTGATCTGCAACGCGCCAAGAATCGAAAGATTCTTGTGAATGACGTGCTGCTGGCCCGCTGGCCCGCTAGCCTGCCGGCCTGCCGGCGTGACGGTTTCCGAATACAGAAACGCCGCCTGCGGCTCGCGCAAGTTGGCGGCGTCGAATCCGACGATGCGATCGGCGAAGGAGATGCGCGCCCAGATCGCGGACTTGATCAGGCCCTGCAGGTCGAGCGCGACGTCGTAGTCCTGGTTCCACAAATACGACGCCGCATTCCTGTAACCGAGCAACCCGCCGAACGAAATGGCGTCGCTGGTGGCAAAGCTGCGCTTGGCGCGCACGATGATGCGCCGGCGCAGTCCTGAGGCGATCGACAGGATCGAGGCGTAGTTTTCCTCGACGAGCCAGTCGACCTCGGCGTCAGGCATCGCCTTCTTGATCGCCGCCAGCACCGGCAACGCGTGCACGATGTCGCCGAGCGCGCTCAGGCGGACGATTAGGATCTTCACTTGAGCCGCGTCAACAAGTTCGTCGTCGAATGATCTTTCGGATCACCGACGATCGCGATGCGGCCACCATAGGCGCGCACGGTGTCACGTTCGGGGACCGTGTCGACGGTGTAGTCGGTGCCCTTACAATGGACGTCAGGCTTGAGCGTCTCGAGCAGCGAGGCGACGGTGGGCTCGGAGAAGATCACGACGTAATCGACCGCGCGCAGGGCCGCGACCAGTTCGGCCCGATCGGCTTCAGTGAGGATGGGGCGCGAAGGGCCCTTGAGGCCGCGCACCGAGGCGTCGCTGTTGATCGCCACGACCAGGCGATCGGCCTCGCGTTTCGCGCCATCGAGATATCGCACGTGGCCGACGTGCAGGAGATCGAAACCGCCGTTGGCAAAGGCGATCGTCAGGCCGCGTTCGCGATCCTGCTTGACGCGATCGATCAGTTCGGCGCGGCTGAGAATCTCACCCATGGCTGGAGGTTTACCCTCCGGAGCCTTGGCGAAGGAGGGAACGGCGCAACTCGGCCGCCGACACGGTGGCGGTGCCGCGCTTCATGACCACGAGGCCGCCGGCATAATTCGCCAGGCGTGCGGCGTCTTCGAACGATCCGCCCGCCGCGAGCGCCAGCGTCATCGTTGCCATCACCGTATCGCCGGCGCCGGTGACGTCGGCGATCTGATCGGAGCCGAAGATCGGGATGTGGACCGTTGGCTTGCCCGGCTCGAACAGCGCCATGCCGCGGCTGCCACGGGTGATCAGGACGCTCGCCATGCGGGTGCGCTTCAGCAGCGCGCGGCCGGCGCGCTCGAGCGCCACCTTGTTGTCGTCGATGCGGACGCCGAGCACCTGCTCCACTTCGGATTCGTTGGGCGTGCACGCCGTCAGCCCGCGATAGCGCGTCAGCGCATAGCGGGAATCGATCAGGATCGGCACGTGGCGGGTCTTGCGCTTCAACGCCGACGCGATCTCCGCGACAAACTTCGGCTGCACGAGGCCCGAACCGTAGTCGGAGATCAACACCGCATCGGCGGTCTTGATGGCGCGCCTCATGGCCCGCTCCGCTGCAACGCGTTGCGCGTCCGTCACCGGTTCCGCGGTGTAGCGATCGATGCGCACCACCTGTTGTTTCGCGGAATGGATGCCGCCGGCGAGGATCCGGGTCTTGACCGGCGTGCGATAGCCGGCGGGGCGCGTCAATCCGGCGCGCTCCACCGAACGCGGCAGCACTTTGAAGAGGCGACGGCCCGGCTCATCGCGGCCGACCAGCGACACCAGCCGCACGGTGCCGCCCAGGCTGGCGACGTTGTTCGCGGCATTGCCGGCGCCGCCCGGCACGATCTCGGTGGCGTCGTATTCTAGGATCAACACCGGCGCTTCACGCGACACGCGCGCGATGCGGCCATAGACAAATTCATCGGCGATCAAGTCGCCAAACACGACGACGCGCTTGCCGCGACAGGCGGCGATCAGCGCGAGCAGGCGGGCCGCATCCATTCGGTCAGACATTATGAAGGATTACCGACACCGCGTGAATCAGGTTGTCGCAGATCGCCTCGACCTGTTGCCCCTTCGGCCGCTTGAGCTCCTGCTCGGATCCCCATCCGGTGCGCACCAGGATCGATCGCGCGCCGACGGCATGACCGAGCTGCACGTCGAGCCACTTGTCGCCCACCACCCACGACTGTTTCGGATCGATGCCGAGATCTCTCGCGGCGTCTTCGATCATGCCGGGCGCGGGCTTGCGGCAGCGGCAATCGACGCTGAGCTCCGGCACCGAGCCGCGCGGATGATGCGAGCAGTAGTAGAGCGCGTCGAGATCGGCGCCGGCGGGCTGCAGGCGCCGGCGCATCTCCTCGTGACAGATCGGAATGAAAGCCGGATCGATCAATCCGTGCGCGATGCCGGACTGGTTGGTGACGATCACCAGCATGAACCCGGCCCGCTTCAGGAGCCGCAGCGCATCAGGCGCGAACGGGAACAGTTCGAGATCTTCGAGCCGGTGCAGGTAACCGACATCGACGTTCACGGTGCCGTCGCGGTCCAGGAAGATGGCGCGTTTCATGTCAGATGGCCTTCAGGACGTCGGCGGCCGGGATGCGGCGCATGCAGCGGTGATCGATCGGGCACTCACGAAGCATACAAGGCCGGCAGAACACATCGTGAGTGATCACGACCGGCACCGGCGCATCGGGGCCGGCCGATAACGGTGAAGTTTGTTTCTCCCGGGTCGGACCGAAGATCGCAATGACCTTGGTGCCAACGGCGCCGGCGAGGTGCATGGCGCCCGAATCGTTCGACACGACCGCCGCGGCCTGCGACAGCACGCCCGCCAGCGTCGCGAGATCGCTCTTGCCGCAGAAGTCGATCAGGCGATTCAACCGGTGCCCGCGCTGAGGCAGCCGCCGCGTGATCTCCGCGCACGCGGATCGATCGGCACCCGAGCCGACCATCACCACGCTCCAACCGCGCTGGTGGATGAGTTGATCGGCCAGCTCGGCGAAGCGTTCCGGGAGCCACTGCTTCGCGCGGCCGTAGGCGGCGCCGGGCGCAAACACCGCAAAAGGCTCATCGAGGTCCAGGCCGATGTCCCGCAGCAGTTGCCGGGCGCGTTCGACATTTGGCCGCACGCGCGCGAAGGGAGGACCGGCTTCGATCCCCAGCGCGCCGGTCAGCGCCTGGTAATAGGCGCGTTGATGCAGTCCGCCCTGCGGCTTCGCGATCGCGCGCGTCAGCATCGAGCCGCGCATGTCGGTCGCAAATCCCCAGCGCTCGCGGATGCCGGCCTTCGAGGCAACGAATGCGGTCGCGAAGGAATTCGGCAGCAGCACGGCGGTGTCGAAGGCTTCCGCCGCCAGCGCGCGCGCGTCCTCCGACCATCCCGTCAACGCGCGCAGTCCGCCGCCACCCGGCAACGTGATGACGGCATCAATGCCATCCACCATCGTGAACATCGGCGCCACGGCCGGTCGCGCCGCCACGCCCAGGTGCGCGTCCGGATAATGACGACGCAGATCGGCAATCGCCGGCAGCGCCATCACCGCATCGCCGAGCCAGTTCGGCGCCAGGACGACCAGGCGCTCACTCATCGCGGGCTTCTTCGTTGCGCGCCTTGGGGAACATGCCCGGCGCATCAGGCGTGGGCGCGTCGCGCCACCGGCGATGCATCCACAGCCACAGTTCGGGCTTCTTGCGGACGTGCATCTCGAGGACGTCGGTGCAGCGCTGCGTGAACTCGCGAATCGGGTCCGGACTGTCGGGACGCGGCGGCTCGACCGGCGCTTCGTAGACGAACTTGTAGCGGCCGCCCGGCAGCGGCTCGGCAAACACCGGGATCACGGCCGCGCCGGTGCGCAGCGCCAGCGCCGCCAGCGTGGACGTGGTGGCCGCGGGGCGGCGGAAGAAGTTGACCCAGATGGCATCGGGACTGTGCATGTGTTGATCGATCAACAACGCCACCCCTTCGCCGGCCGCCAGCGTCTTGAGGACACGCCGCACCGCGCCCTGCCGGTAGATCACGTGATTGCCGGTGCCGGTGCGCATGCGCTCGAGCAGATCGTTGAGGCGCACGTTGTCGAGCGTCCTCGCCAGCACGCCGATCGGCCGCAGCTTGACGGCGTGCGCCATCGCGTGGCATTCCCAGAATCCGAAATGGCCGGTAAAGAACAGCACGCCCTTGCCCTTGGCGTAGGCGAGGCGGACGCGTTCGTCGCCTTCGTAGTCGGCGCGCGCGAGCATCTGGTCCGGCGTCAGCGCGCTGAAGGTCAGGAGCTTCAGCAGCACCTGCCCGAAATGCGCGAACGTCGCGCGGGCGATGGCGCGCCGCTCGCTGTCGGGCTTGTTCGGGAAACACTGCTCGAGATTGGTCAGCGCCACGCGCCGATGCGCGCGATCGAGCGCGTAGAACGTCAGCCCGAGCGCCGACCCCCAGGCGCTGACGATCGCATCAGGCAGGCGCGTCGCGATGCCGCGAACGATCACGACCGACCAGTACTCGATCGCGCCCCTCACCTGAGCACCGCCTTCACCGAGGCCAACAGCGCGTCAGCCGGATCGAACTCCACGCGAAGCGGCACGCGATACAACGGGAACGATCGCGCCAGTGATTCGAAGCGCACCGCATCCTTGTCGGTGGTGAATACCGCGGTTGCGCCGCAGCTCTGCATCTTCGCGTGAATCGCCGCGACGTCACCGGCGGTATAGCGATGATGATCCTTGAACGCGATCGAATCGACAACGTTGTAGCCGGCCGTTTTCAGCGACGCGACGAAGCGATCGGGATGCGCAATGCCGGCGACCGCGAGCACCCCTCCCTGATCCCCGATCCCTGATCCCTGATCCCCGACAGCAACCGGCGCGTCCAGCGTCCGCAGCGCGCCGCATGACTGCGAAATCCCCAGCGTCCACGCTTCGGCTGCTGCCGCTCCTGCCGTGGCATCCGACACGATCAATACCTGCGCGCGTGCGGCGGCATCGATCGGTTCGCGCAATCGACCGGCCGGAATCACCTTGCCGTTGGGAATCTCGCCAAGCGTCGTGACGAGCACGTCGAGATCGCGCGCCAGCTCGAGATGCTGAAAGCCGTCGTCGAGAATGTGTACGGTGCAACCGAGCTGCGATTCCGCGAGCACGCCGGCCAGATACCGCTCCGGCGACACGCACACCACGGCGCGCGGCACCGCCCGCGCCAGCATCAACGGTTCATCGCCGGACTGATCGATCGTCGATCGGATCGCGGAGCCGTCCGACACCACGACCACGCCGTCGACGGCGTCGCGACGCGCGTAGCCCCGGCTGAGGATCGACGGCCGCTCGCCGGCGTCGACCAGCCACTGCGCGATCGCCGCGACGACCGGCGACTTGCCGGTGCCGCCGACCGAGAGATTGCCGACGCTGATGACGGGCCGCGACAGGTGGCGCTGGCGCTGCGGCTGGCGCTCGAAGCGCCGGCGCCGCACCCGCATCACCTGCCCGTAGATGGAATCAAGCAAGGGGTCTGAACGGCCTGACGTTGGCGGGGTACGCCCGAGGCTCCTGCGGCAACAGCGTCGCTAGCACCGCGACGCTCTTCTCGTTCGCACCACGGTTGGCTTCGACGAGCGCGCGCGCCGCGGCGCCCAGCCTGGCGCGGCGCACCGGATCGCTCATCAACGACAAGAACGCTTCCTCGAGCTCGTCATCGCCCGAGAGCTGCACGCCGGCGCCGTTGGTCACAAACGCCTCGGCGATCTCGAGGAAGTTCTGCATGTGCGGGCCGAACACGATCGGCTTGCCGAACACCGCCGGCTCGAGCACGTTGTGGCCGCCGGTCGCGACGAGGCTGCCGCCGACGAACACGATCGTCGCGATCTGGTAGATCGTCGCCAGCTCGCCGATCGTATCGACCACCACCACGTCGACGCGCGGCTCGGCGTCGATCGCGAGATCGGAACGCCGCGCCACCTTCCAGCCTTCGGATCGCGCCAGTTGTTCGGCTTCGCCGAAGCGCTCCGGGTTTCTCGGCGCAAGCACCAGCAAGGTATTGGGCGCGCTGGTCCGCACCTTGCGGAAGGCGCGCAGCACCTGCGCCTCTTCACCCTTCATCGTGCTGCCGGCGACGATCACCGATCGCGATGAGGGCACGCGGAAATAGCGCAGCACCCGATCGCGGGCCCGGGCCTCCACCCCACCGTGCACGGTCCGCACGGCGGGGACCCCGGCCCGCGCCGTGGAGCTGATCTCGAGCGCATCGAACTTGAGGCTGCCGGTGACGACCACTCGCGCGGGATCCGCACCCAGATCGATAAAGCGGCGCGCCGATTCTTCGCTCTGCACGAGGAACTTGTCGATGTGATCGAGCACGCGGCGCATCATCGGGCGGATCATCCGGTAGCGCGGAAACGATCGCGCCGACAGCCGGCCGTTGACGACCGCTGTCTTGATGCCGCGCCCGCGGCATTCGCGGAGCAGGTTCGGCCAGATCTCGGTCTCCATCATGATGAAGAGCTTCGGGCGCACCAGGTCGAGCGTGCGCCGGACGACAAAACCAAGGTCGAACGGAAAATAAAACACCGCGTCCACGTCCTGGACGCTGCGCCTCGCCAACTGCTGCCCGGCCATGGTCGTGGTCGACAGGAACATGCGCAAGTTGGGATATCGTCGTTTAAGGTCGCTTATTAGGGGCCGTGCGGTTAATACTTCGCCTACCGAGACCGCATGGATCCAGATCGATTCGTCGCCGTCCATGTTGAACGACACGGGCAGGTAGCCCATGCGCTGGCCGAGGCTGCCGACGTACTTTTTGTAGCGCACCGCCTGGTAGATGAACCACGGCGAGGCGATGACCGCCACGACGAGCACGAGAACGCTGTAAAGGCTATACATTCAAGGACTTACGAATTGTATCGGCAAACCTTTAGCTTTGTCGATGTTGTACAATTCGACGTTTGCCTTGCGCCGGATATAGGCGGATGGGGCACCGGAGGGACGCACTTTAATGGCCATTAAAGTTGGCATCAACGGATTTGGGCGTATCGGCCGCAACATCATGCGAGCCGCGCTGGCGCACCACGACATCGACATCGTCGCGGTCAACGACATCACCGATACCGCCACGCTGGCGCACCTGCTCAAGTACGACTCGGTGCTCGGGAACCTCACCGTTCCCGTGAGCGCGGCCGGCGACACCATCACGGTCGGCTCCGATCAATTCAAGGTGTTCGCGCAGAAAGATCCGGCGCTGCTGCCCTGGAAGGATCTTGGCGTCGACGTCGTATTCGAATCGACGGGCAAGTTCACCAAGCGAGACGACGCGGCCAAGCACCTCGCGGCCGGGGCGCGCAAGGTGATCATCACCGCGCCGGCGACGAATCCGGACGTGACCGTCGTGCTCGGCGTCAACGACAGCGACTACGTGTCGTCGAAGCACCACATCATTTCGAACGCCAGCTGCACCACCAACTGCCTCGCGCCGCTCGCGAAGGTGCTCCACGAATCCTTCGGCATCAAGAAGGCGTGGATGACCACGGTGCATGCGTACACGAACGACCAGAATCTGCTCGACCTGCCCCACAAGGACCTGCGCCGCGCCCGCGCCGCCGCGATGTCGATTATCCCGACGACCACCGGTGCCGCCAAGGCCGTCGGCGAGGTGATGCCGGCGCTCAAGGGCAGGATCGACGGCATCTCGATGCGCGTGCCGACGCCGAACGTCTCGGTGGTCGACCTGGTCGCGATGATCGAGAAGCCGGCGACCGCCGAATCCGTGAACGCCGCCCTGAAGAGCGCCTCCGAGGGCGCGATGAAGGGGATCATGCAGTTCGTCACCGAACCCCTGGTCTCGATCGACTTCCGCGGCAACCCGCACTCGTCGATCATCGACGCCGCCTACACGAAGATCATGGACAACGACTTCCTGAAGGTGATGGCGTGGTACGACAACGAGTGGGGCTACTCGAACCGCTGCGTTGACCTGCTGAAGAAGTTGTAGAGGCGGGTCCCTAAATTGTAGAGGCGGGTCTTTAGACCCGCCTGCTGGTGATGACCAAATATTCGATCACAAACCTCGATCTGCGAGGCAAGCGAGTGTTCATCCGCGTCGACTTCAACGTGCCGTTGAAGAACGGCGTCATTACCGACGACACCCGCATCACCTCGTCGCTGCCGACCATTCAATACGCGCTCGAGCAAGGCGCGACCGTCATCCTCGCCTCGCATCTTGGCCGTCCGAAAGGCAAGCCGGCTCCCGAATTCAGCCTGAAGCCGGTGGCCGATCATCTCAGCCAGTTGCTGAAGCGCCCGGTGGTCTTCGCCACCGAATGCATCGGCGACGCCGCGAAGCAAGCCATCGAAGAGGCGGCCGGCGGATCGAAGGTCGTCCTGCTCGAGAACCTGCGCTTCCACGCCGAAGAAGAGAAGAACGATCCCACGTTCGCGAAGGCGCTCGCGGAACTCGCCGACGTCTACGTCAACGACGCGTTCGGCGCCGCTCACCGCGCGCACGCCTCGGTGGCCGGGATCGTTGAGCATTTTTCAAGCCCCAAGCCCCAGGCCCCAGGTCCCCGCGCCGCCGCGGGCCTTCTCATGGAGAACGAGCTGCGCTACCTGGGCATGGCGCTTGGTGAACCCGAGCGGCCATTCGTCGCGGTCATCGGCGGCGCGAAAGTCTCCGACAAGATCGGGATCATCGAAAGCATGCTTGGCCGCGTCGACCGGTTGCTGATCGGCGGCGCGATGGCTTACACGTTCTTCAAGGCGCTCGGCATGCCGGTCGGCAAGTCGCTGGTGGAAGACGACAAGCAGGATGCGGCGCGAACGATCATCGAGCACGCCAAGGCGCGTGGCGTGGTCCTGCAGCTACCGGTCGATCACGTCGTCGCCGACAAGCTCGATGCGTCCGCGACGGCCGAGGTGCTGAAGGTCGGTGATGCCGCGATCGGCGATCGCATGGGCCTCGACATCGGCCCTGAATCCGCCCGCCTTTACGCCGGCCTGCTGGCCGATGCGAAGACGGTGGTGTGGAACGGCCCGATGGGAGTGTTCGAGATCCCCCAATTCGCCAAGGGCACGCTCGCTGTCGCCAATGCGGTGGCCGCGGTCAAGGGCACGACGATCATCGGCGGCGGCGATTCGGTCGCCGCGATCAACGCCGCGCATGTTGCGGATAAGATGACGCACATCTCGACCGGCGGCGGCGCGTCGCTGGAATTCCTCGGCGGCGCGGAACTGCCGGGTGTGGCTGCCCTGCCGGACAAACACTAAATGCGGACGCCGCTGATCGCCGGCAACTTCAAGATGTTCAAGACGGCCGCCGAGACCGTCTCCTACGTCAATGAATTGCGCGCGTTGATCAAGGACGTGCGCGGTGTCGAGGTGGCGATCGCGCCGCCCTTCACCTCGGTGGCCGCTGCGGTAAACGCGGCCGCGAACAGCAGCATCGCGGTGGGCGCGCAGAACCTGCACTGGGAACGCGACGGCGCGTTCACCGGCGAGATCAGCGCGGCGATGATTCGCGAGACCGGCGCGCGCTACGTGATCGTCGGCCACTCCGAGCGGCGCACGCTGTTCGGCGACACCAACGAAACCGTCAACAAGAAGATGCACGCCGCCCTGAACGCCGGCCTCGTCCCGATCGTCTGCATCGGCGAGACCCTGGCCGAGCGCGATCGCAACGAGACGATGGCGGTGCTGGATCGGCAGATCAAGGACAGCCTCGATCGCCTGACCGGCGAACAATTGTCAGGAATGGTGCTGGCCTACGAACCGGTATGGGCGATTGGCACCGGACGGAACGCCACGCCCGCGCAAGCCGGCGAAGCGCATCTCCACATTCGCTCGCGGCTGAAGCAATGGTTCGGTCTCGATGCGGCCGAGCGGTGCCGCGTGTTGTACGGTGGCAGCGTCAAGCCAGACAACATCGCCAAGCTGATTGCCGAACCCGATGTCGACGGGGCGCTGGTCGGCGGCGCGTCGTTGGACGCCAGGGCGTTCGCAACGATCATCGCCGCCGCACAACCGCGCTGATTACCCGTCAGTCCTGCTGCGGACGGAAGTTCATGTTCTGCCGCAACGCGTTGTCGTCGAGCACCGGCGCGTTGAATCCCACCATGAACGCCTCGCCGCCGTTGGCAGTCTGGATTCCCAATGTCGCCGACCCCCCGCGCATGTTGAGACACCCGGTCATGCCGAGGTAATTCACGTCCACGAGATTCGACCCCTCGTGAATGCTGAGCATCACCTGCACCGCGTCTGATGCGCAGGCGCTGCTGAGCAGCCGGTTGCGGAAATACATGTTGAACACGCGGCCCGGCGCGGTGCCGACCGTGGTGTATTCCAGGTATTCTCCTGCCCCGTAATCGTACAAGTCGTCCCAGAAGAACGCCAGGAACGGATTCGCCGAGATCAACACCGGCAGCGCCTGGTTGGTAAATGACGCGCTGCAGCCCTGCCCGAAGAACAGCACCCCGTTACTCGACACGCTGATCGTCGGCACGGATGCACCGAAACCGTCGAACGTGAATCCCAACGGGATATTGAACTGGCATGCGTCGTCCGACAGATTCTCGATGTGCGTCCAACCCGAGCGATCGTCGATGCTGAAGTTCATGTTGACCGACGCGCCAATCGCGCTGCCGCTCGTCCCGGCGGGACCCTGCGGACCTTGAATACCCTGAGGACCTTGCGGCCCGGTGAATCCCATCAGTCCCTGCGGCCCTGTCGCACCCGTTGCACCCGCCGCACCCGTTGCACCCGTCGCACCCGCCGCACCGTCTTCGCCCTTCGCCGCGAGCATTGACCAATCCGGGCCGGCGACCGGCGGCGCATTGATGCTCGACTGCAGCGCGACCCACGACGATCCTCCAAAGGCGACCGCATCGTCGGTTTGATACGAAGTTGAGTTGATCCAGTCACCTTTCCAGTTCAACCCCTTGGCGCCTTGCGGTCCCACCGGGCCCTGCGCACCGGCAGCTCCGGTGAGACCAATCGGACCAATCGGACCCGTCGCACCGGTGGCACCTGTCGCACCGGTGGCACCGGTGGCACCTGTCGCACCCGTGGCACCCGTCGCACCCGTTGCACCCGCCGGACCCGCCGGACCCGGATCTCCTGGATCACCCTTGTCGCCTTTGTCGCCCTTTTCGCCGTCGACACCCACCGCGCCAATCGTCACGGCAAACACGTCGTTCTGCGGCGTGCCGGTGCCGCGCGACACTTTCAGCAGGTACGTGCCGGGCTCGATGCCTGTCGGCAGCGTGATCTGCAGTTGGGTGGCGCTTGCAAACGCGACCGGCAGCGGCACGCCGGAAATCGTCGCCGACGGTTGCGCATCGTGGCTGTAGATAAAGTTCCTGCCTTCGACAAACAACGTGTTGTTCGGCACGTCGGCGCGCGCGCTGAGAATCACCAGTTGATTGGAACTGCTGGTCTGGGCCAGCAACACGCCGGATGACACCACCGCGAGCGTCGCGACGAACAGCAATCTGAAGGAGGGCCTGACCAGGGAGTGAGTTGTCATGTTGGCGCCGAGCTTAGCTAACGGCGCGCCAGGATTGCACAACGATCCATCGGCGGATGGGGTGACTCCGCCAATCACCGTGCAAAAGAACAGATCTGTTAGTGCAACACTCCCAGATAGCGATCCAAGGCGGCGTCGCCGCTGTTCTTAGTAGGGGCGATCGTTGGCGCGCTGCTCGGCGAGCCACTGGTCGTTCATGGTCCCCAGCTCGGCGTACTCAATGCGCGGCCGGCGCAGCAGCATGAAGCCGATGAACGACGCCCCGGCCGCCAACAGCAATGCAATCCAGACGAGAGTGGTTTGAGAGTCGGTCATGTGGCGGCAATCCTGTCGTAGCCGAACGTGAAAGTTGCGGCTCGAACCCGCCTGAACCAAAACAGTTGAGAGAAAGTTGCCTTGAGGGAACAATCGAATGGCCTGCCGTGAGTCGAATGGCTTGCCAGGAGCGAACTTGCCCGAGTCGAATGGCTTGCCATGAGCGAACCTGCCGTTCGCCGAAGGCGAACGACAGGTGAGTCGAATGGTGCGGAAGAGAGGACTCGAACCTCCACGGGATTGCTCCCGCTAGCACCTCAAGCTAGTGCGTCTGCCAATTCCGCCACTCCCGCAGGCAGTTAAGAAGTATAGAACAACTACGGCGTCGTATTCCCGGGCGGCGTGGCCGGCGCGGCCGGCGCCGGAGGCGCCGGAGTCGCGTTCACGGGCGTCGCGGCCGGGGCCGGAGCCGGCGGCGGGCCATCGATGCCGCCCACCACTGAACTCGAACCGCGCGAACCCCATCCGACGAGGGTGATCGCACCGATGATGAACAGCGCCGCAAGCACCGACGTGGCGCGGGTCAACAGCGTCGCGCCGGAGCGCGCGCCGAATACCGCCTGGCTGCTGCCGCCGCCAAACGCGCTTGCAATGTCGCCGCCCTTGCCTTGCTGAAGCAGGATCGTGACGATCAGCAGCCCGCAGACAATGACGTATAAGGTCACAACGAGGTAATACAGCATAAAAGGAACTTTCAACTATACCATGCAGGAGCCCTGACCTCCACTGTGGCCATCCTTCGCCTGTTACTGCTCGTCTTTTTGTCGACAATCGCCCTCAATTGGCCGGATCTGCCCCTGAATGCCCGGCTGACCGACGCGGCGTTCCTCGCGGTTGCGGTCGCGCTGGCCATCGACATCCTGCGGCGCCCCTTCCCGTTCCCGAAACTGCATCGCCTGGACGTGCTGGTGGGGTGTTATCTCGCCGGCAGCGTGATTGCCACCATCACCTCCCCGGATCAGCGAACCAGCGCCATCGAGTTGGTCCGCCACCTGTATCTCGTCGCCATCTATCTCGCGATCGCCGCCGCCGTGCGGCTCGGTTACGCCGCGACCATTGCGCTGGGCCTCGCGCTGAGTGGTGCGCTGCTCGCGGTGATCGGACTCGCGTTGATGATCGTGACGATAGCGAGCGGCATGCCGATCCCCGGGGCGGGAGAAATCATGACGCTGCCGTATGTCGGCAACGTCTTGCGGCTGCGCGCGTTCACCGCCTCCGAAGCGATGCTGGCGTGCGTGCTGGCGATCGCGGTGCCGTTCGCGATCGTGCGCGCATCGGTCGAACGGACCGTCGCGTGGGGCATCACCGCCGCGTTGATGATCGCGGCCGCGTTCCTCACCTTCAGCCACTCCATGGCGGGCGTGCTGGTGGCGGCGCTGCTCGCGGCGCGGCCGTGGCTACAGCGCCGGCCGTGGCCGTGGCGCCTGTCGATCGCCGCGGTGCTGGCGGCAATCGTCGTGTTCAACTTCGCGGCCACCGTGTCGATTCGATCGATCGGCAATGGCGGCATCCGCGACGACAGCGCCTATCACTACGGTGTCGAGACGAAGCGCACGTCGATCGCCGGAGTCGACGTCGAGTACGCGGTGATCAGTTATTTCCGGTTGAAGGAGATCGCGTGGGCAGCGTTCACGTCACATCCGATCGTCGGCGTCGGGCTCGATCGCTTTCATGCGCTGACCGAAGCGGCGTTTGTCGACGGCCGCCTGCCGAACATCTACCGCACCACCGATCCGCATTCGACGTTCATCGGCCGAATGGCGGAGACCGGTCTCGCCGGCACGCTGCCATTGATCGCGTTATGGATCGGCATCCTCATCACCGCTCGCGAATGGCTGGTGCGGCGTCCCGGCGACGCGATGGCGCTCGCCTTGTTCGCGGCGCTGTGCGGAATGCTCATCAACACCAACAACGCCGACGTGATGAATTTCAGATTTCTATGGGTTGCGGTGGGGTTGTTGCGCGCCCTCGATGACCCGGCACCGACTGAATCTGCTGCCGATGCCAGGCGATGAACACCATCAGGCCCCACAGTTCCCAGCCATAGGCGCGGCGGCCGGACAAATGCTCCGCGGTGACCCGGGTAATCGCTGACGCGTTCAAGACCGGCACCGCGGCGATGGATTCAGGCGACAACAGATCATCGACCAGTGGACGGGCCGGACCGCGTAACCATTCGTGAACCGGAATACTGAATCCCTGCTTCTTGGCGCCCGCGAGATCCACGCCGTAGGTCTTTTCGGCGAGCGCACGCAACACCCGCTTGCCGGGCCCGGTGCGTTCGGCCTTCAGTGAATCCGGCAGCGTGAGGGCAAACTCGGCGAGATCGACGTCGAGAAACGGCGCGCGCACTTCCAGTCCGTGCGCCATCGACATGCGATCGGACTTCACCAGAATGTCGTTGACCAGGTAATCGGCGAGATCCGCGCGCTGCAATTCGCCGAGGCCCGGATGCGCGCCGAGGTGATGCCTGGCCGCCATGAACGCCAACGCCCCGAGAGCCGCATCGCGCGCGGGACCGTGGTGCACGAGCGCGGCCGCCTGGTGCGGGAGCCAGGTGCCGTTCCAACTGAAATGCGCCTCGCCGGCCGGCAGTGGCATCGCGCGCAGGTAACGCATCAGCTTGTACGACGCCGTGACCTTGCCGTTCCCCGTGGGCAGCCAGTCACTCGTGGCCGCCATGGCGCGTCGCAGCACACCCGGCAATCGCGACGTCACCGACGAATGCCACAGCGTCGCCGGATATGTCAGATACCCGCCAAACAGTTCGTCGCCGCCGTCGCCGCTCAGCACGACCTTGACGTGCTTCGCGGTTTCTTCAGCGAGCGTCCAGACGGCGAGCGATGAGGAATCGGCGAGCGGATCGTCGGCGTGTGCGACGAGATCGACAAACCGTCCGAGCGCGGCGGCGCTCAGCGTGACCTCGGTGATCGGAATCCCCAACTGCGCCGCCGTCTGGCGAGCGGCCGGCACTTCGTTGTGTGACTGTTCCGAGAAACCCAGGCTGAACGCGCGCGTGATCGTCCCCGCGCGCACCGCGGCTCTCGCCACCAGCGATGAGTCGATGCCCGATGAGAGAAAGATGCCGACGGGCACGTCGCTCTGGAGGGTCAATCGGGCCGCGCGATCGAGCAACGCTTCCAGCTCACGCACCGCGGTCGCCATGTAGATCGTGCGGGTTTCACTCGCCGGCGGCGGTGACCAGTAGGTGCCTTGCTCGATCCGGCCGTCCGCCGAATACAACCGCCAGCTCGCCGGCGGCAACCGGCGCACCCCGGCAAACATCGTCGCGTCGGCCGGCACGTAGTTCAGCGTCAGGTATTGGCCGAGCGCCGCAGGATCGACCTCGCGCTTCGACGCAATGCGGCTGAGTGGAGTCAGCTCCGATGCAAACGTCGTCCCGTTCGCATCATCGAGATACAGCAACGGCTTCTCGCCGAAGCGGTCGCGCGCCAGCAACAACTGTTGATTGGTGCGATCGGCGATGGCGAACGCAAACATGCCTCGCAGCTTCGGCAGCAGGTCGCGTCCCCACTGGCGGTAGCCGTTGATCAGGACTTCGGTATCGGAATGCGTGCGAAAGCTGTGGCCCGATCGCACCAGCTCGTCGCGCAACTCCGGATAGTTGTAGATCTCCCCGTTGAAGGTGATGACGATGGCGCCGTCGGCGCTGGCCATTGGCTGCCGGCCGGAGGCCAGATCGATGATCGCGAGCCGGCGATGCCCGAACGAGTAGCGGCCGTGTTGCCACGACGTGCTGTCATCGGGGCCGCGATGACGCAGGCAGTCGATCAGATCAAACAGGGTGTCCGGCGCGAGCGGGGCGCCGTCGCGAGCGAAGTGGCCAACGATGCCGCACATCAGCGGGGCGTCAGGACGGGCGTCGTCTCCGGCGCGGCCGCATTCCACTCGCGGCGGACGACAAAACTCTGGCCGGTCCCGGTGCGATAGAAGATGCGCGCCAGCACTTCGGCGAGGATGCCGGTCAGCAGGACCTGCAGCGACGACAGCATCATCAGCGCCGACAACAGGAACCAGCCGCTGCGCGTCCGCGTTGTCGGCTCGCCGGTGGTGATGTTGATGGCGAGCAGCGCGGCGGCGATCAGCAGGCCGGGCACCAGCAGGCCGGCCGCCACTTTCCCGAACACGCGCAGCGGGCGCGTCGCGTAGAAGCGCGAAAAATACAGGAACAGGATGTCCAGCGCGACGCCGAAGGTGCGGCCGATGCCGTAGTTCGAGGTGCCGACCGGACGCTCGATGTTCTGGATCGGAATCTCGGTGATGCGCGCGCCGACCATGTGCGCGATCGCCGGCACCAGCCGATGCTCTTCGCCGATCAGGTTGATGTGCGACAGCAAATCCGATCGATACAAGCGGAAGGTCGTGCCGAAGTCGTGCAGGTCAACGCCGATCACGCGCTTGATCAGCAGGTTCGCCACGCGGGACGGCCAGCGGCGCAGCGCATTCTCCTGGCGATTCTTCCGCCAGCCGCACACCAGGTCAAAGCCCTGCTCGCCGAGTTGCAGGAACGCGGGGATGTCTTCCGGAAAATGTTGCAGATCCGAATCCATCGAGATGATGAAGCTGCCGCGCGCGCAACTGAGGCCGGCTTGCAGCGCGCCGGTCTGTCCGAAGTTGCGGCGCAGTTCGATGACGCGGAGGCGCGGCTCGATGGCAATCAGCGTCTTCGCCACGGACAGCGATTCATCGCGGCTGCCGTCATCAACGACGATGATCTCGGAGCGGTAGCGTGATTGAAGGGCGTCGCAGACCGCGCCGATGCGCCGGACGAATTCAGGCAACGTCGCCGATTCGTTATACACCGGGGCAACGAGGCTGAGGAGCGGGCGATGATCGCCGGAGAGCTGTTGCGAATCCACGCGGCGCCTGAATTCTATCAGTTGACCGCGCCGAACGCATCGACGCCTTTGAAGGACCACGGCCACGCGCCGAGGTATCCGCCGTCGCGCGCGAGTTGCAGGTAGTCATCGAGCGTGTAGGCCGGCGACAGGTGCCCCTCGGGATGCACGCGTGGATGCCACGGGCACTCGCCAATCAGCAGCGGCTTCGACAATCCGAAGTCGGCGGCCGCTCGACCGAACACGCTTTCATCTCGATGCGGATAGCGCACGTCGGGATACGAATGGACCTGGAGAAAGTCGAGGCCGTATGCCGCGTGATCCCACTCGTCCGCAAATCGCACTCGCCCGCCACCCAGCGTGACGAGCGCGTCCGATCGTTGATGAATGCGCGCGGCGGCGCTCCCGGCAAACGCGCGCAGCTGCTCCCGGGTCCACGCCACGCGACCCGGATTGGTGGCCATGCCGTCGGTCACCCAGTCAGGCTCGTTGAGCACGTCGAGGGAATGAATCGAGGGATGACGGCCGAAGCGATCGAGGAAGGGATCGAGCACGCGAGCGGTGAACGTCCCGTTGATCAGGGCCGTGCGCCGGTTCGGATCATCGAGCCACGCGAAATCCACCAGCACCAGGCATAACCGCACGTGGCTGGCCGCTGCGATCTCGAGGGCGGCGGACATGTCGTCGTCGAATCGTTCGGCAAGGCCGGCGAGTTCACCGGACCGCGTCCACTCAACCGCGCCGCGGCCGTCGGTAAACACAAACCAGCGGGCGACCTCGAATCCACGCGACGCCATGGCGTCGAAATCGCCGCGCACCTCGCCGAGATGCGCGGTGACCCCCGTGTGACTGTTCCAACGATTGCGTCCGAAGTCGCAGCCGTAGTTCGGACGGCCCTGGAACACCGTCCAGGGATAGTTGATGCCGGCGATCACACTTCGCGCGCGGTGATCGTGTACTTGAAATGCTCCGGATCGAGGCTGTCGAGTCGTGACTCGCCGACCTCGGCCTGCGGATACATCAGGAACGGCAGCGGCTTGCCGGTCGATCCCGGCAGCGTCACGTCGTGCGCGTCGTTGAAGGCGATCCAGTTGCCTTCCCACGAGCCGAACAGCGTCTCGCGCGCCTTGACCACGTACGGATCCGACGGCGCCTTTTTTTCTTCGAGGATCACCTTGCGCACGTCGGCGGGATCCACGGGAATCCATCCATACCCTTCGGCCCACACTTCAGCGCGGCAGTGCTGCGCGGTGGTGACGTTGCCACCCGCGCGGCCGAGACTCGGGAATTGCGCCGACGGCGCGAGGCGCAAGCCGTACAGATCGCGCGCCGGCAAACCGGCCGCCCGCGCCAGGCCGACAAACAGCGCGTTCAAATCGGCGCACTTGCCGCTGAGGTTCTGCATCTCGAGCATGCCGCGGATATCGCCAAGTCCGCAGCCCTTTACTTCCGGATCGCGTGACGTGTTGTCGACGATCCAGTCATAGATCGCGCGCGCCTTGGCAAGATCCGTCGCGCGACCCCTGGTGATCGCGTCGGCGGTCTGCTTGACAATGCCGTCGATGGGAATCAATTTGGTCGGCTTCAAGTAGACCGCCAAATCGGCGGTGCGCTTCGCGCCGTGTGGCGCCTTCAACGACACGCTGTAATTCATCGTCTCGACGCGCGAGGTCACCGTGACCGTCGGCGGCGGCATCATGTGACCCCACGTCGCCACCAACACCGCGGCATCCACTCCCGGCAGCGACGCCACGCGCGTTGCGTCGGCGTTGCCGTCCACGGTGTGGCCGTGATTGATCTGATACGGCGCGGTCCGCGTCAGCGGCAGCGGCACCCAGGCGGTGCCGGCGTCATGCGATTCATCGAGTTCGATCCTGGTGACGATCTCGAAAGTGCGCGATGCCACGGCGTGTACCCCACGAATCGCGATCGGCGCAACGGCCACGGCTCCCAGGAATTCCCGGCGGTTCATTCCTGCATCCTACATCGTCGAATGGCGCTAACATCGGCTTTGATGAGGGCCTCGAGGCACGCCGCCTGGTTGGTCGCCGCCGCAACAATCGCGATGGCCGGCTGCAGCAGCACATCTCCTTCGCCGGCGGCGCCAGCGTCGGCCACGACGACGCCTGCTACGACGGCCGCGCCGAAGCCGATCGATGCATCGGGGCTGCCGGCGACGATTAGGGTCCTGACCGCGCGTGGTGGCGATACCGCCAGGACCGCCGCGTCGCTCGAGCAGTGGATCAACGAACGCATCGCGCCGAAGAAGATCGCGGTCGTCGTGATCGAGTCGCCTGAGGATGCGCTGATTCGCGACTTGCTCGCCGGCAAGGGCGACATCGCCGCCAACCTCCTGCTGACGTTCGAGCGCGACGACCAGGTCGCATTCGCCAAGCCGATCGCGACCGGGATTCGAGAGGTCATCGTCACGGGCCCGAAGGAGCCGCCGATCGTCAGCCTCGAGGATGTGGGCCGGCGGCGGATCTCCGTCCGCAAGGCGAGCGATCACTACGCGAGCCTGACGCGCCTGAATGGACAGCTGTCCAGCATCGCGCGGCCGCCGGCGCAGATCGTGATCGCCCCGGCCACGCAGACCGACGAAGACCTGGTCAAGATGGTGAGCGAGGGAAGGATCCCGGCGACTCTCGCCTACGACAACGCGTTCCGCGCGTGCTGCAAGGCCTTGCCCGGCCTGCATGTGAACCCCGATGTCGCGGTCAGCCAGGACGGATCGCTCTCGTGGGTGACGCGCAAGGACGCGCCGCAGCTGCTGGCGATCCTGAACGCGTTCTTCGGCGTGGTGAGAGAGGGCTGACGTGAACAGGCTGCTGGCGCTGGCCGTAGTGATGATGTCGATCGCGTGCAGCGGCGCGGCCACGAGCCCGAGCCCGCTGAGTGCGGCGCTGAGCGGCGAAAGACTGGCGCTGAAGGTTTCGACCGCGCACTTCCAGGTTTTCGGTGACAACACACCCGCTGCGACCCTGCGCGCCACCGCGGATCGACTCGAGTCGGAATACGCGCGCGTCCTGCGCGATCTCAACGTCACGAGTCATCCGATGGTCACCGTCCGCGTCTGGCAGGACAGCGCGTCGTACGACGCCGAGCTGGTGCGGTTTTTCGGCACGCGCAACCGCGCGACCGGCTACATCACCGGACCGACGGAGCTGCGGCTGCTCGCGGGCGGCAATCTCGACACCACCGCGGTCCATGAATTCGTCCATGCGGTGTCGCTCGACGTCAACCCGCGGTTCGGCAACAACCCGCGCTGGTTTTGGGAATCGGTGGCGCTCTTCGAAAACGGCGAGTTCGTGCATCCTCGCCAGCTGGAATTCCTGGTCAACGGGCACTTCCCCACGCTGCAGCAGCTCAATGGGGATGTGAATAGCGACTCGCCGATCTACCAGATCGGCTACCTGCTTGGCGAGTTCATCGTGTCGCGATACGGCCGCGCGCCGTTCCTGCGCCTGATCGAGACCGGCGCCGATCTGCAGGGCACCCTTGGCGTGTCCACCGCCGAGTTCGAAGCGGCGTGGCAAGCCTTCGTCCGTCAACGCTATCTTTCTTGAAACATGCGCATACTCGTCGCTGAAGACGATCAGGTGATCGCGGACTTCGTCTCGCAGGGCTTGCGCGAGGCCGGCTATGCCGTGGACGTGGCCGCGACCGGCACCGACGCGCTGCGCAAGGCGCTCGAGGGCGGCTACGACGCCGCGGTGATGGACGTGATGCTGCCCGAGCTCGATGGCCTGTCGGTGATCGAGCAGCTGCGCGCCAGGAAACAACAGATGCCGGTGTTGATCCTCAGCGCGCGGCACAGCGTGGACGATCGCGTGAAAGGGCTGCAGGCCGGCGGCGACGATTACCTCACCAAGCCGTTCGCCTTCGCCGAGTTGCTCGCGCGACTGCAGGCGCTGTTACGGCGCGCCGGTGGCGCGACCGAGCCGACCCGATTGGCGGTTGGCGATCTGACGCTCGATCTGCTGTCGCGGCGCGTGGAGCGCGCCGGCCGTCCTCTCGAGTTGCGGCCGCGCGAATTTGCGCTGCTCGAATACCTGATGCGGCATCCCGGCCGTGTGCTGTCAAAGACGATGATCCTCTCGCACGTGTGGGGCTACTCCTTCGACCCCGGCACCAACGTCGTCGACGTGCTCGTCTCGCGCCTGCGCGATAAGGTCGATGAAGAGTTCGACACCAAGTTGATCAACACCGTTCGCGGCGCCGGGTATGTCCTCAAAGTGGGCTAATCGCCTCAGCCAGGCGCTCGGCCTGCGGCTGGCGGCGTGGTACCTCGGCACCTTTCTCGCCAGCACGCTGGTGATTGGGTTCCTCACCTACGGCATGCTCGCCTCGCTGCTCGAGACGCGCGATCACGACATCATCCAATCGACGCTGCGCGAATACGGCACGCGCTACCAGGCCGGCGGATTGCCGGCGCTGGCGCGCGCGATCGAGATCGAACAGCGATCGGGCACGCGCGAGCCGCTGTTCGTGCGGCTGGTCGGCCCGTTCGAGGACGTGTTGCTGTATGCGCTGCCCGAAACCTGGGGGGCGTTCGACTTGTCGGAATTACCGGGCGGCCCGAACGCGATCTGGACGCAGGTGCATGCGCGCGATCGCAACGCGGTGCTCGAGGTCGCGACGATCGACGTCGGCGACGGCGCGGTGCTGCAGGTCGGCAAGACCAGCGAGTCGCGCGATCAACTGCTGTCGAACTTCCGCAGCGTGCTGATGCTCGGCGCCGGCGCCGCGCTCATCATCGGCATCGTCGGCGGCGTGTTCCTGACACGCTCCACGCTCAAGCCGCTTCGCGATCTGCGTGACACGGTCCGCCGCATCCTCGAAACGGGCCAGACCGACGATCGCGTGCCGGTCTACGGCACCGAAGACACCGTCGATGAGCTGAGCACGCAGTTCAACGCGATGCTGGCGCGCATCAACACCCTGATCCACGGCATGCGCAACGCGCTGGATCACGTCGCGCACGACCTGCGCACGCCGATGACGCGGCTCAGGGTCACCGCCGAATCGGCACTCGCGACGACCGATCCCGCCAGGCATCGCGAAGCCTTGTCCGACTGTCTCGAGGAATCCGAGCGCGTGCTGTCGATGCTGACGACGCTGATGGATATCTCGGAGGCCGAGACCGGCACCATGAAGTTGAACGTGTCGCAGGTCGATCTTGCGAAGCTCGCGGATGAGGTCACCGGCCTCTACGAGGACACCGCGGATGATGCGGGCGTCGCACTCCACGCGAGCGTGCCGCCGGACCTGGTGGTTCCGGCCGATCGCGATCGGCTCAGGCAGGCCCTCGCCAACCTCGTCGACAACGCGATCAAATACACGCCGCGCGGGGGCCGGGTGGATCTGTCGGCTCGGACCTCGGCGGATGGCATTGCGATTCGGGTGTCGGACACGGGCGCGGGAATTTCCGCGCAAGACCTGCCGCGCATTTTCGATCGCCTCTATCGGGGCGATCAGAGCCGGGCGACCCGCGGCCTTGGGCTCGGGCTCAGCCTGGTGCGCGCTTACGTGGAAGCGCAGGGCGGAACCGTGAATGTTGAGAGTGTCCCTGGCAAGGGCTCGACGTTTGAGCTGAACCTTTCACGCTTGTAATCCTCCCGTAACGCTCCTGAAAGCCCCTCTGACGTCTCAATAGACATGGAGGAGCGTGTAATGTCCCGTTCAATTTTTAGAAGTGGAGTCCTCGTCCTCGGATTGGGCCTCGCCTCGGCTGGTGTGTGGAGTGCCACGCCGATTGCGCCGAAGGTCATCGAGGCTGCGGCAACGGCTCCTGTCACGATGGCCCCCGGGCCTGGTCGTGCGGTGAATGAAGGGTTCGCGGACGTCGTGGCGAAAGTCACCCCGGCGGTCGTGACCATTCGCGTCGAAAGCAAGGCCGAGCGTCAACTGACGCAGTTCCCCGGCTTCCCCGAAGGCTCGCCGTTTGGCGATCTGTTCGGCCAGCGCGGCGGCCGCGGCGGACGGCAAGCGCCGGCGCCGACGCAGCGTGGACTTGGCTCGGGCGTCATCGTCAGCCAGGACGGCTACATCCTGACCAACAATCACGTCGTCGATAACGCCACGAAGATCGAGGTCGAACTTTCCGATCGACGCATCGTCGACGGCAAGGTGATCGGCACCGATCCGGCCAGCGATCTCGCGGTGGTGAAGATCGAAAGCAAGGGCCTGCCGGTCCTGGCGATCGGCGATTCCAGCGTGATGCGCGTCGGCGATCTGGTGCTCGCCGTCGGCAACCCGCTCGGCGTCGGCCAGACGGTGACGATGGGCATTGTCAGCGCCAAGGGTCGCGCGACGGGCTCGGGTGACGGCAGCTACGAAGACTTCCTGCAGACCGATGCGCCGATCAACCAGGGCAACTCCGGCGGTGCGCTCGTCAACACGGCGGGCGAACTGGTCGGCATCAACTCGCAGATCCTGTCGCCGTCGGGCGGCAACATCGGCATCGGCTTCGCGGTGCCGTCGAACATGGCGAAGAACGTGATGGAGCAGCTGATCACCAACGGCCGCGTGCATCGCGGACGTCTCGGGGTGACGGTGCAAGGCGTGACCGGTGATCTGGCGGCGGGCCTCGGCCTGAGCAAGAACGAAGGCGCGCTGGTCAGCGACGTGACCGCGGGCGGCGCGGCGGACCGGGCCGGCATCAAGCGCGGCGACGTGATCATGGGCTACCAGGGTCACACGGTGATTGACACCAACGCGTTCCGCAACGAGATTGCGGCGACCAAGCCCGGCTCGACGATCACCCTGCAGGTGCTGCGGGACGGCAAGACGACCGACATCAAGGCGACGCTCGAGGAGATGGCCGCGAACAAGGACGCGCGCGGCGGCTCGGAAGGCAACGCGCCGGAAGCGTCGGGCAAGTTCGGGATGACGGTCGAGCCGATCACGCCGCAGATCGCGCGCGAGCTGGAGCTCGATCGCAACACCAAGGGGGTCGTGATCAGCGACCTCGACCCGTCGGGCGCGGCGGCATCCGCCGGCCTGCGCGAGGGCGACGTGATCCAGCAGATCAACGGCAGCCCGGTCCGATCGGCTGACGATGTCCGCTCGGCGCTGAACAGCGCGTCGGGCAAGCCGGCGGTGCTCCTGATCGAGCGCGGCGGCCAGACGATCTTCGTCCCGCTCCGCGGCCGCTAATATGTAACCGGGTCTGACCCCTTAACATCGCGTTTTGTTTCAGTTCTTGCCATGTGGGCAGAAACTGACATGATTTCGGATGTAAAGGGGTCAGACCCGGTTACAAAACAGTGAGACTCGATAAGAAACTGAAGGCGGAGCACCCAGATCTTTCCTGGAGGCAAATCCGCGAGGCGATTGAAAAAGGGCAAGTGACGATCGATGGCCGGGTCCACAAGGATCCCGGCCTCGACGTGTACGATGACTCCACGATCGAGCTGAATCGCAATCGGCCCGCGCAATCCACGGCGCGCGCGGCGTTCGACATCCTGCACGAAGACGACGACATCATCGTCCTCGACAAACCCGCCGGGCTGCTGTCCATTCCCTCGAGCCCCGACGCCGGATCGTCCGAAGACACCGTGCTGCGCCGCGTACGCGAGTATCTAGAGTTCAAGCGCGGACACAAGTCGTACGTCGGGATGCTGCATCGCCTCGATCGCGACACGTCGGGATCCCTCGCCGTCGCGCTCTCGAAGGACGCGCACGCCGCCGGCCGCGAGAACTTCAAGCACCACCGCTTTGAACGCCACTACCTCGCGCTGGTGCAGGGCGTCCCGAATCCGCCCAGCGGCACCATCGAAGCGAAAATCTCCTCGGGGTATCGATCCGGGCGGCGCAAGCTCGTCGACGATGACGACGAAGGCCTTGAGTCCGCCACCGACTATCGCGTCCGCGAACGGCTGAAGGATGCGGCGCTGCTGGAATTGCGCCTGCATACCGGACGGCAACACCAGATCCGGCTGCATCTCGAAAAGATCGGACACCCTTTGATCGGCGAGCGCGTCTACTCGGGCAACATCGCGGCTCCGGGCGTCTCCGTCAACCGCAACATGCTGCACGCGTGGACGCTGGCGTTTCCGCATCCACTGACTGGCACGCCGATCGCCGTGGAAGCGCCGCTGCCATCCGACTTTCTTCGCACCATGAAAAAACTCGCGCTCGTGTTCGTTCTCACGCTGTTGTCGATGCCGGCGTTCGCGCAAACCACGCTCTCGTCACCCGACGGCCGCAAGCAGATGCAGGCGATCCAGGCGACGACGCCGATTGTCATCGACGGCGCCCTCGACGAAGAGGTGTGGACGCGCGCCATTCCGGCCACCGGCTTCATCCAGGCCGATCCGCTCGAGGGCAGGCCGGCCAGCGAGATCACGGAAGTGCGCATCGCCTACGACGCCGACTATCTCTACGTGGGCGCGACCTGCCACGACAGCAATCCTGGCGGAATCGTCATCAACGACATCCGCAAGGACTTCAAGGGCGCCGACCAGGACACCTTCGACGTGTTGCTCGACACGTTCGCCGATCGCCGCAACGGGTTCGTCTTCTCCACCAACTCCGCTGGTGCGAAGGCCGATACGCAAATGGCGAACGAGGGTCGCGACGTGAACACCAACTGGGACGCCGTCTGGTGGGTGCAAGCGCGCCGCACCACCGATGGCTGGACCGCGGAGTTCCGCATTCCCTTCAAGACCCTGCGATTCCAGTCGGGCGATGCGAAGACGTGGGGCATCAATTTCGCGAGGCGCGTGCGTCGCAAGAGCGAAGTTAGTTACTGGTCGCCGGTGTCGCGCGCCTACACCATTTATCGCGCCTCATCCGAAGGCAACCTGACCGGTCTGCCGGCGCTGACGCCGGGACGGAATCTCCGCATCAAGCCCTTTCTCGCGGCAGGCGGCGTGCGCGCGGTTGGCGAGGACGGGTTCGATCGCGATCTGTCGGCCGGCGTCGACCTCAAGGCGGGCATCACCCCCTCGCTCACGTTCGATGCCACCATCAATCCTGACTTCGCGCAGGCCGAAGCCGACGAACAGCAAGTCAATCTCACCCAATTCAGCTTGTTCTTCCCGGAGAAGCGCGAGTTCTTCCTCGAGAACGCGGGCATCTTCTACATCGGCGACATCCCGCGCAACAAGCGCGCGTCGAGCCGGTTCAGCCCGCCGGAAGAAGACGTGCTGCTGTTCTTCAGTCGCCGCATCGGCCTGACGGATGCCGGAGAGCAACTGCCGTTATACGGCGGCGCGCGCCTCACCGGCCGCGTCGGCGCCATGGGCGTCGGCTTGATGACGATGCAGAGCGAGGATTACCAGGGCCGTCCGGGCAACAACTACACGGTCGCGCGCGTGCGGCATGACCTGTTCAAGAGCTCCGATATCGGCGCGATCTTCTTGTCGCGACAACCGTCCGGCAGCCGGGATGATTTCAACCGCGTCGCCGGCATCGACGCCAACTTCCGCTTCTTCAAGAGCCTCAGCATCAATTCCTTCGCGGCGCGATCGGATTCTCCGCGCGTCACGAAGAATCAGGATGCCGGCAAGCTGGCGATCGGATGGGAAGACAGCCTGAAGCGCCTCGGCGCGTCGATCATGAAGATCGGCGAAGGCTTCAAGGACGACATGGGCTTCGTCCGCCGCACCGGCGTCGTCCGCCAGTTCTACGACATGGCGTTCCTGCCGCAGCCCGCCGGCCTTCGCAAGCACGGCATCCGCCAGCTCCAGCCGCACGCGCGGGCATTCATCTACAACGATCCCGCCGGCATGCTGGTCAGCGGTACGGTTCATGTCGCCAACCAGACGACCTGGAACAACGGCTCGTACATGGAATACGCGTTCGAACCGCGCGTCGAGGCGATTACCAAACCCTTTGCGATTGCGCCGGGCGTGGCGATTCCGCCGGGACGCTACGACTGGCACCAGCACCTGCTGTTGTTCGAGGGCGATCACAGCCGCGCGTTATCGGGATCGATCCGCTACACCTTCGGCGATTTCTGGAGCGGCACGCAGAAGATCACGCAGGCGAGCGTGCTGTATCGGCCGACGTATCGCCTGGTGTTCGATCTCGGCCTGCAGGTGAGCGACATCACGCTGCAGCTGCCCCATGCCGCCTTCACGACGACGCTGGCCAACCTGCGCACGGGTTACTCGTTCAGCACCAACATGTTCCTGGACACGCTGATTCAGTATCGGAACGACGTGAAGCAGTTCTCCGCCAACGTGCGTTTCAACCTGATCCATCGCCCGCTCAGCGACTTCTTCATCGTCTATAACGAATCGCAATTCACCGACACCACCCAGACGGCGGGACGAGGCGTGGTGGTGAAATACACGCAGATGTTCGCCTTCTGATCGACATGACAGCCTTCTCCGATCGTTACCGGTTGCTGCAGATCATCGGCGAAGGCGGCATGGGTGTCGTCCACGAAGCCGAAGACTTGCGGCTGGGACGACGGGTGGCCATCAAGGTGATTCGCGGCGCTGATGCCAATCCGAAGGCCCGCGCCAGGTTCCTGCGAGAAGCGCGCGCGGCCGCCGCCCTGTCGCATCCCAACGCCTGTCAGCTGTACGAAATCGGCGAGCACGACGGCGAGCCGTTTCTGGTGATGGAACTGCTCTCGGGCCAAACCCTCTCGGCGCGCCTCGCGGCAGGCAGCGTCGGCGCCGATGAGGCGGTCGACATCATGCTCGCGGTCCTTCGCGCGTTGGGCGCCATGCACGCCTGCGGGTTGATCCATCGAGACCTCAAGCCCTCCAATATCTTCCTGACCCCCGTCGGCGTGAAGCTGCTGGATTTTGGATTGGCGCAACAGGTCGGCACGGCCGAGAGCGAAGAGACACAGAGCCGGACGGCGATCGGCGCCGTGATGGGCACACCGCGCTACATGTCGCCCGAACAGTTGAGCGGCGACTCGATCGATCATCGCGCGGACCTCTACGCGGCCGGACTGGTGTTGTGCGAACTGCTCAGCGGGCGTCCCGCCTTTCCCGGGCGGACCGCGCTGGAGCGGCTCGAAGCGATGATGCGCGACGAACCATCCGGCATTGAAGAGTTCCCCAACCTCGCCCCGGTCTTGCAACGGGCCCTGCAGCGGCGGCCGGAGAAGCGCTATCCCAACGCGGATGCGATGTCGATCGAACTGTCGGCCGCGCGTGGCGCCGCCACACAGCCGGCACCGCCGCAGATCCGCCTGGTGGTGCTGCCGTTTCAGTTGATCAAGGACGATCCGGACATCGGATTCCTCGGCAACGCGCTGCCTGAAGCCATTACCGCTTCACTCGCCTCGGTGCGAACCATTCTCGTGCGATCGAACCTGGCGGCCGCGCGCCTGCCGCCGGGCGCCGATCCGAGCCGGGCCGGCGTCGAGCTCGACGTCAATCACGTGCTGACCGGGACGATTCATCGCGCCGGAGCGCGCTTGCGGGTCAGCTGCCAGCTAATCGAAGTGCCGTCAGAACGCGTCGCGTGGTCGGCCGTGAAGGAAATGCCGATCGGCGATTTGTTCGAGCTGCAGGACGACATCTCGCGCCACATCGTCGAGTCATTACCGATCGAACGGGCAGATCTCGAACCGCCAAAGACCGAGGCCAGGGCGACGGCGCGCGGGTATGAACTGTTCTTGCGAGCGAACCAGATTGCGCCGGATCACTCGCGCTGGCTGCTGGCGCGCACGATGTACCAAGAGTGCGTCTCGATCGATCCGGCATTCGCGCCGGCGTGGGTCGCGCTGGGCCGCCTCAGTCGACTGATCGGCAAGTATCTCGAGCAGGACGTCAAGGGATCGTATGCGGCTGCGGCCGCCGCATTCCAGCACGCGTTCCACCTGCAGCCGTCGTTGTCGATTGCGCACCATCAATTCGCGTATCTCGAGGTGGAACAGGGCCATCCCGATCGCGGAATGGTCAGGTTGGTGACGCAGTTGCGCAAGCAGCCCAATCAACCGCAACTGTTCGCGGCGTTGTGCCACGTATCGCGTTACTGCGGGCTCCTCGACGTCTCGCTCGCGGCCGACGCCCAGGCACGGCGCCTCGATGCGCAGGTAGGCTCCAGCGTCGTCAACACCCATTTACTGGTGGCCGACTATTCGTCGATGCTGCGGGCCGCGCACAGCGTGGCCGACCAACTGCTGGCGATCGCACACTTCGAGCTCGGGAACATTGACGAGGCGATCGCGATCTCCAGCTCCGACCGTGCGCGATTCGAACCGGGAACGATCGCTCACCGGTTCTCGATGGCCCTCACTGAAACGTTCGCAGGCGGGGATGCCGCCCCGGCATCGAGAGCGCTGTTCGAAGACTGCGGCTGGATGCCCGACGGCGAATTTCATTTCTACGTCGCCAGGCTGCTCGCGCGCAGCGGACAACTGGAGCTGGCGCGGCATTCGCTCGAGCGCGCGTTGGACTGCGGATTCTGGGCCGCTCGCGCCTTCGACCGCGACCCGTGGCTGGCAGACGCAAGGCAGCACGAGTCGGGTTATGCGGCCGTCGCGGCGGCAGCCTGGGATCGGCATCGTGGCGCCGTGGAACTTTTCGAGGCGGTTGGTGGCTACGAATTGCTGGGCCTCAAGCGGGAGCCCGACGAGCACGCGTAGAGGCGGTATCATGCGGCGTATGAAACCGCTCACCCTGTCGATCGCCCTGTTGACCGCTGTCTTCGTTTCATCCGCCGCCTGCACTCCCAGCACGCCCCCTGCCCAGACCGCCGCGCCGTTCAGTGTCGTCGAAGCGACGATCCCTGAAATGCAGAAGGCGATGCAGGAAGGCCGCACCAGCTCGCGCCACCTGGTCGAGCAATACCTGCAGCGCATCGCGCTCTACAACGACAAGTTCAACACGCTGATCACCGTCAATCCGAAGGCGCTCGACGACGCCGATCGTCTCGATCAGGAGCGCAAGGCCGGCCAGGTCCGCGGACCGCTGCACGGCATTCCGATCGCCCTCAAGGACAACATCCTCACCACCAACCTGCGCACGACCGGCGGCGCGATCGCATTTGAGAACCTGATGCCGCCCTACGACGCGACGCTGACGAAGAACCTGCGTGACGCCGGCGCGGTGATCATCGCCAAGACCACGCTCAGCGAGCTGGCCAACTTCGTCACCAACGGCATGCCGGGCAACTACAACGCGGTCCAGGGTTACGCGCTCAATCCCTACGATCCGCGGCGCGATCCTCGCCCGGCCACCGCCGACGGCCGGGGCGTGCTGAACACCGGAGGATCCAGTTCCGGCGCCGGCACCGCCGCAAATTTCTGGGCCGCCAATGTCGGGACGGAAACATCAGGATCGATCCTGAGCCCGTCGAACCAGAACATGCTCGCCGGGATCAAGCCCACCGTGGGACGCATCAGCCGCTACGGAGTGATTCCGATCACCGCCGATCAAGATACCGCCGGACCGATGGCCAAGTCGGTCACGGATGCGGCGATTCTGCTCGGCGCACTCGAGAGCCCGGCGCCCGATCCCAACGACGCGGCGACCAAGACCTGCCAGGCACCGCCGAACCGAGACTACACGCCGTTCCTGAAGCTCGAGGGCTTGAAGGGCGCGCGCATCGGTATTCCGCGCGCGAACTTCTACGATCGGATCACGCCGCCGGGAGAAAAGGATCCGCGTGGCGGACTGAATGAAGCGCAGGCCAAGTCGATGGCCGAGGCGATCGAAATCCTGAAAAAGGCCGGCGCGAGCGTCGTCGATGCGGACATCCCCAGCGTCGTCGATCCGGATCCGAAGAACAATTTCCTGGTGTGGGGCAACGCGTGTGACAAGGGACCACGCGATCCCAACTGCTCGTCGGTGCTGTGGTACGGCATGAAGCGCGACTTCAACGCGTTCCTTGCCTCGCTCGGAGACAAGGCGCCGGTGAAGACGCTCGCCGAGTTGCGCGCGTTCAACACGGCGCATTCGAACCGCACTGCGATCAAGTACGCGCAGATCAATCTCGACAACTCCGACCTGCTCGATCTCGACAAGGATCACGCGAAGTGGCAGTCCGATCGCGAGAAGGACATCCGTCTAGCGGCGACGCACGGCATCGACGAAGTAATGAAAGCGCAAAAGCTTGATGCGTTGCTCTTCCCCGGCGCGAGTGGCGCGGGCATCGCCGCCAAGCCTGGCTACCCCACGGTGATCGTGCCGTTCGGCCTGTTCGTGCCACAGCCGCCGCCGGCCGGTGCGCCGCCCCGCCCGGCGACCGGTGCCCCACCGGCACCGGTTCCGGCTCCATATCCTGCGGGCTTCGTTCTCGCGCCGGCGCCTTACGGCGTGAGCTTCACCGGCATGGCGTGCAGCGAGCCGCGACTGATTGAACTGGCGTATGCCTTCGAGCAGGCTTCGAAACGCCGCGTGCCACCGCCCAACACCCCGTGAGAAAGGGGCCGGGGATCTTTTGCGCAATTGGTTGTGGGGTGGCTTCACGCGCCTGCTATTACTTGGATAAATTCTGTTCGTTAATGGGAAAATTATCCCCGGCCCCGTAGACATTCATGTCGCAGACTGACACACGGCAGATCGCAGTAATTGCCATCGTCCTCGCGGTGTCTTTCGGGGGAGGCGCATGGTGGTGGTTGGCGCGGCCGGCGCCGGTGGCGACCAACGTGACGCCGAAGGCGGTGATGAGCACCGAGGCGCCGATCGAGAAGGCGGCGCCGCCGGTCGACCTGCCGCCGCTCGATCGGATGGATGGCTTCCTGCGGCCGCTGCTCTCGGCGCTGTCGTCACGCCCGGAGCTGGCGCGCTGGCTCGCCACCGACGACCTGGTGCGGCAACTGGCCACCGCGATCGATCAAGCTTCGGCCGGTGGATCGCCCGCGCGCGACTTCAAGGTGATTGCCCCGACGACGCCGTTTGCGGCGGCAGGACGAGGCGCGCGCCGCACGATCGATCCGGCGAGCTATAAGCGTTACGACGGGCTGGTGCAGACCGTCACCTCGATCGAGGCGTCGAAGGTCGCGCAGATCTACAAGACGATTCGTCCGCGGCTGAACGAAGCGTATCGCGGCATGGGCCACCCCGAAGGCAACGTCGACGCCGCGATCAAGCAGGCCCTCGACATCCTCCTCGACACGCCGGCGATCAAGGATCCGGTTGCGATCATCGTGGGCAACGACGCGGGTTGGGCGTACGCCAACCAGGATCTCGAAGACCTCGCGCCGACGCAGAAACAGTTGTTACGAATGGGACCGGCGCACGCGGACGCGGTGAAGGTGTGGCTGCGCGCGCTGCAAAGCGCCTTGCAGTAATTCCCTGATCCCTGATCCCTGATCCCTGATCCCTGATCCCTGATCCCTGATCCCTGATCCCTGATCCCTGATCAGTGCGTCATCGCGTAGACGACCGCGTCGACGCCGAAGGCGTAGCCCTTGGTTGAGAACTCGTAGAAGTACTGCGCGTTCGACGCCTCTTCTTCCCACGAATCCCCAAGGTCGGTATTGTGCGTGAACAACGCCAGCATCCGGCCCTGCGCATCGAACACGCCGCGCGCGTGCGCCTGGGCGCTCTCGGCGCCGCGTTCGGACGTGCCGCCGCCACTCCCCAACCAGTAGCCGATTGACGCGATCTGCGGGACGCCGTCAGGGATTTCAAACACCGAATGGAATAACGGAAAGTCCCTGGGTAAATCCTTGACCGGATATTGTCCGGCCGGCAGCGCCTTGTTGAACTGCTCCATCCACGCTTCCCACGCGTAGTCGCCCCAGAAATCATCCCCCCACAGGAAGCCGCCCTTGAGCAGGTACGTGCGCAGCGCTTCCGCTTCCGCGTCGTCCATGTAGGCGGCGCCGACCTCCGTCATCATGATGAACGGACATTGGAAGAGCGTGGGATCGGTCAGGCGGACGATCAGATGTTTCGGCTCATCCGGGGCCGAGAATCCCACCGTCGTCTTGGTGAGCTCCGACAAGCGGATCGACAGGTTGATGTCGGCGCGCGGGTAATCGACGCTCCACCCGCCGCCATCGCCGTTGCGGTTTTGCCGGAACGCGACGCGGCAAAACTGCCAGGTGCCGTCGAAATCTTCAGGGGTGGCGGGACTGACGTTGAAACCGCCGCCGCGGCCTCGGCCCCCACCCCCACCACGCCTCTGTGCTTCGCCGATGGTGACCGCGGCGAGCACGAGGACGAGGATCAGCGCGATGGTCCGCACGGCGGCAGTCTACTACGCAGGCACCTGGAGATTCGGCATCGGCGCGCCGGCGAAGAGCTTGACCAGCGGCTTCGCCATCAGGCGGGTCATGCGGTGTGCCTTGTTCGAGCGCGCGCTGTCGGTGGAGATGCCGGTATTGGCGTACATCTGCCGGTAGAGCTTCGAAATCATCACGAACGCCAGCCGCGACTTGAGCGACTTCACGCACTTGGCGCGCTGCCACACGTGCGGCAGCCGGTAGAACTCGTCCCACACGCGCTGCGTGCGCTGGCGGATTTCGTCGGGTCCCATCACCGGATGCGGCGCGTAGACCTTGGGCCGGAGGTGTTTCGGGATCAGCCAGTGACGCGTGACCGGGACGCCGTCGATCTTTTGCGCGGTGTCGGCGACCGACGCTTCCCACTTCTGGAAGTCGAGCGTGCCGGGGAACGGCGTCAGCATGACGAACTGCGCCAGCGTCACGTTGGCCTGTTGCGCGAGCGCCGCGGTGGCGTCGAACGTCGCCGGCTTGTCGCTCGGCAATCCGAAGATGAACGAACCCAGCACGTGCACGCCGCGCTTCTGGAATTCCTGGAGGCGTTCCGCCAGCGCGTCGCCGGCGAGGTTGAAGTCCTTGTAGACGTCCTTGAGGCCTTCGGGCGTCACCGACTCGATGCCGACGAGCGCGCCGCGGATGCGGGCCTTGGCCATCGCATCGAGGTATTCCGGATCTTCCGCCGCTTCCATCGTGATCTGCGTGAAGAAGTTCATGTCGGACGGCAGCTTCGCGAGCTCCGCCATCAACGCGAACCGTTCGTCGCGAATCGCCTTCAGGCGGTTGTAGGTGGACTTGTCGGCGCGGCGATCGGCCATGCGCAAGTCTTCGAGCGTCACCGGGTAGAAGTTGTCGTCGGCGAGCGCGACAAAGCGGAAGCCGAGGCGGCGCAGCTGCACCAACTCTTCGATCACCGCGTCGGATTCACGCACGCGCGGCTTCTGGCCGTCGGTGCGCCACACCGAACAGAACGAGCAATGCTTCGGGCAGCCGCGCACGGTCTGCACCGATGCGATCATGTACTTGTCGCGCGGCAGCAGATCCCACCGCGCCTGCAGCATCGAGGCGCCCTCGATCTTGCCGCCGTCGTAGACGCGCTGCGGCGCGCCGGCCTTGCAGTCGTTAAGGACCGCGGGCCACACGCGATCGCCGTCGCCCTTGACGACGGCGTGCGCACCGCCGTGCTCGAACGGCTCATCGGGAAAGAGCGTGGAATGAATGCCGCCGTAAACGACGTACGCGCCGCGGGCGCGCGCCGCGCGGCCCACTTCGTAGCCGCGCAAGGCGTTCAGGGTGTGGATACCGATCCCGATGACGTCGCCGGGCGACACCGTCTCCATGTCGATCTGGGACAGTGTTTCGTCGATGATCTGCGGATCACCGAACGAGGCCGGCGTCGCCGCAGCGAGCACGTAGAGCCAACGGGGGGTGATGACGGCGGCGCCGAATGACACGTCGCTCGGATTGATGAGGTGGATACGCATTTGGGAATTTGGGGCCCGCCCAACAAGGCAAGGGCTAGTTCCTAGGACTTTGCTAGAGAACGCCGTCCATGTCAATCGGAGATGGACACCTCGCCTAAGCGCAGGGATGGGACTCGCGCGCGGCGATGGACGTGCTGCGCGCCTTTTCACGCTCATCGCGGGCCGCGCATATACTTTCCCGCATGAAACGCATCTTGATGGGACTCGCGATCCTCGCCGCCACCGTGTCGGTGCGCGCCCAACAGCCGGCCGCAGCCGCGCCTCCGGACCCGATTCGGACCCTCGTGAGCCGCCTCGATCTCGAGAAATACAAGGCCACGATCAAAGGCCTGACGCAATTCGGCGATCGCCGCCAGGGCACGAAACGTAATCGCGATGCGGTGGACTGGATCGAGACCCAGTTGAAAAGCTACGGCTGCGCCAACGTCGAGCGCGTCACCTATGAATACAAGACACCGGAACGGCAAGGTGGGGGCGGAGGCCAGGGTGGCGGACAGAAACCGCCCGCCCCGATCATTGCCAGCGGTGAAGTGCGATCGGGCCCGGGTGGCTCGCGCTATCGCGGGATTACGAGCCGCACCGGTGTCAACAACGACCCGATGCGTCAGCCCGACGAGAAGCTGCGCGCGCTCAACATGGAACCGGCGACCGACGGCCCGCGCCAGGACGTCATCTGCACCAAGGTCGGCGCCACGCACCCCGGCGAGATGTACATCGTCGGCGCGCACATGGATGGACATGGCTGGGGCGAAGCCGCGAACGACAACGGCTCGGGCACGGCGCTCGTGATGGAGCTGGCGCGCATCTTCAGCATGCCGGACGTCGTCACCGATCGCACCATCCGCTTCGCGCTGTGGAACAACGAAGAGACCGGCCTCAACGGCGCGCGCGCCTACGTTGAACAACGCGAGAAGCTGCAGGGCAAGGAGGATCCGCCGGGATCAGGACGCTATCCCGAGCCGAAGTGGCTCGGCATGATCCAGCACGACATGATGATGTGGGACCATGGCATGCCGCGCGCCGACGGGACCTGGAATCCCGAACAGCGGCCCGAGGCCGACGTGAATATTGAATTCCAGTCCGAGTCGAAGCGCGCGGACGAGGCGATGAAGCTGGCGTTCCATTTCCGCTACGCCAACGAAAAGTACGCCACCGACTATCCGGCGGCCGTCGGTCCGCACATGACCAACACGGACTCGGGCGCGTTCCAGGATATCGTCCCCTCGATCAGCCTGCGGGAAAACGAGCGCGGGATGCACACCGGCGCGGGGTGGAGCCCCACGTGGCATCAGCCGATCGACGTCTTCACGACCTTCTCGGACAAGGATTTCAGGTTGGGATTGAACGCGGCGCAGACGACGCTCTCGGGCGTCGCGCAACTGACCAACGCGCGATTGAAGTAGCAAAACAAAAAGGCCGGGAGATTCTCCCGGCCTTTGTCAGTTTTTCGCTTCTTCCTCTTCCGCCGGCTCGTCGGCTTCCAGATCGTCAAGCCACGGATTCGGTTGAGGTCCAGGGACGATGCCCGCAATATCGGGATCGACGTCACCTGGTTGTTTGGGCCCAGCGTCGTTGCGCCGCTGTTTGGTTTCTTCGCGGCGCACGACCTTCTGCTTCTGCTTTTCAGCGCGCGCCCGTTCGCGTTCCCGTTTGCCTCTTCCGAGGGGTCCTCGTGTGGCCATTCAGCGTCGACCTGCGACTACCAGCGGGGCTCTCGACGTCCGCCGCCACCACCACCGCCGCCACGGTTGCCGCCGAAGCCGCCACCGCCGCCGCGTCCGCCGCCAAAGCCGCCACCACCGCCCGGTCCGCGCGCTTCTTTCGGCCGCGCTTCATTCACGGTCAGCGTGCGTCCGCCCAGCTGCGATTCATGGAGCTCGGTGATCGCTTTCTGTGCGCCTTCGTCAGTCGCCATTTCCACGAAGCCGAAGCCGCGCGCGCGTCCGGTCGCCATGTCGCGCATCACGGTGACTGATTCCACCGGGCCGACTTTTTCGAACAATTCCTGAAGGTCCTGCTCAGCAGCGGTGTAGGGAAGATTTCCCACGTACAACTTCCGACCCATCTTCGTTCTCCTCATCTCGCTGAAGGCAGCCGGGACTAACCCAAGGCCCTGAAACACGGAAGGCCGCCTCTGGGCGGCCTTCCCCTGCAGCACCTTTGAGTCTACCAGAAATCAACTGGCAGCTATCCCGGCCGCAAAACCTGTGCAACGCGTTGATAATTAAGGTTCCGTGCCAGGGTTAACCATTGTGCAGGCAGCCGTGCTGTTTGCGTCGACCGGGCTGTCCATCTGGGCCGCCGTCATCGCGCGCACGCGGCGCGGCGTTCCCGGCGGCGTGGCGTTTGGATGGATGCTGCTCGCCATCGCACTGTGGAGCTTCACCAGCGCCATCCATACGATCGTCGACGATCGCGAAGCGCGCATCCTGATTGCGAAGCTGCAGTACCTCGGCGTCGCGCCAATCGGTGTGCTGTGGTTACTCTTCGCCACGCAGTACAACCGCGTGTCGTGGCCGGCCGAACGGGTGACGCGTGTGCTGGTGTGGATGATTCCCGTCGCCACGCTGCTGCTGGCATGGACCAACGAACAACACGGCTTGTACTGGTCCGCGATCAACGACATCCAGACTGCGGCGGGCCCTCGATTGGCGTACGTCGGCGGACCGTGGTACTGGGTGCACGCCACCTACAGCTACTTCCTGGTCTTGATCGGCACCGCGACGCTGGTGCGAGGACTGCGGCGCTTCCCGCCCCCGTATCGCCGCCAGACTGCATTGATCATCGTCGGCGCGCTCGTGCCATGGATCGCGAACCTCCTCTATTTGTCCCGGGCGCTGCCGGTCAGCGGACTCGATCTCACGCCGATTGCCTTTGCCGTGTCCGGCGCGTGCTTCACGTGGGGCATCTACCGCTATCGGCTGCTCGGCCTGGTGCCGGTGGCGCGCGACATGGTCGTCGACAGCATGGACGATGGCGTGATCGTGCTTGATGCGCAGCGGCGGATGGTCGATCTCAATGCGGCCGCCGAGCGCTACACCGGCTGCTCGGCGACGAGCCTCGGCCGCCCGATCCACGAAGTGGTGTCGTGGTGGAACGACGCCGTCGATGAGGAGCGGCCGCTCGCCGAGGGGCAGCCGGCGATCGTCAAGGTCGAACCGGGTCCGCGCTACTTCGAAGTCAAGGTTTCGGCGGTCCGCGATGGGCAGCGGCGATTCGTGGGCTGGCTCGTGGTCGTGCACGACATCTCGTACCGGCGGCGCAGCGACGCGGAGCGCTATGCGTTCGACCGGCGGGTGCAGGAGCAACAGAAGAGCGAAAGCCTGATGGTGCTCGCCGGCGGCGTCGCGCACGACTTCAACAACCTGCTGACCGGCATCCTGGGCAATGCCGACCTGTTGTCGATCCTGTCGCCGGCGGATTCCGATCAGCGCCGCGCGTCGGAAGCGATTGTCATCGGCGCCCAACGGGCCGCCGACCTGGTGTCGAAGATGCTGGCCTACTCCGGGGGCGGCCGCGTGGTCGCGGAGCGTGTCGATCTCGATGCGCTCGTCAAGGAGATGGTCGACCTGCTGGGCGCCTCGGTGGCGCGGCATTGCACGCTGATCTACAACAGCCCGGGCCCGCTGCCGCTGGTGGAAACCGATCCGACGCATATCCGCCAGGTCGTGCTCAACCTGATCATCAATGCCGCGGAAGCGGTGGATGACGCGGGCGTGATCACGGTGGAGACCGGCGAGGAGACGCTCGACCAGGACACCCTGAAGCGCATGACCTTCGGGCACGACACCGCGCCTGGCCAATACGTCTTCATCGACGTCGTCGACAACGGCTCCGGCATGAGCGATCACACGCTGGCGCGGATGTTCGATCCGTTTTTCTCGACGAAGGACACCGGGCGCGGCCTCGGCATGGCCGCGGTGCGGGGCATCGTGCGCAGCCACCGCGCCGCCTTGCGCGTCACCTCGAAGGAAGGTCAGGGCACCAGGTTCCGCGTCTGGTTCCCGCTCGGCTTGTCGATCCATTCGACCAAGGCCGCCAGCGACGCCACGCGCGGGCAATCCACGCCGTCGTAAAGCCCCGCCATATCGAACAGGATGCCGTCGCGCAGGCCGGCGTGGCGCGCGCCCATCACGTCCACGTGATAGAGGTCGCCGACGTGCACCGTCTTCGCGGCGTCGGCGCGTGATTGCTCGAGCGCCAGCGCGAACAGCCGCGGATCCGGTTTCTCCACGCCCCATTCGTGCGAATCGAGGACGTGATCGAACCACTTGGTGAGATCGACGCGATCGAACAGGTGCCGCAAGCGGCCGTTCGCATTGGAGACGACCACGAGACGGAGGCCGCGACTGCGCAGCGCGGCCAGCGCAGGCGCGACGTCGGGCTCGACGTGTTCCCACAGGTTGTCGTGGCGGTGATATTCGCGCAGCTCGGCGAGCGCCGCATCGGTGCCGGCGTTCTGATCGACGCCGGCGTGCTGCAACACCAGGTTGAAATACAGCCAGCCGCGGGAACGATCGTCGGTGGTCGCGATCGTCGAGGCATTGTCGATGTCGCGGGTCGCCTTTTGCTCGGCGGCGGCGAGGGCGGCGGCGGTCACGGACGCGCCGTGACGCATCAGCGCATCGGCCACCCGCGTCCACGAGGGATGGCACAGCACGCCCCCGGCATCAAGAAAGACGGTCTCAATCGCGCGTGTCGTCATCGGTTGACCAGGGGGGGTCCGCAAATCATAATCGCTGCACCGATGAATACGAAGTTCAACCTGACCCCACTCGAATCGGTCTTCGGGCCGCTAGAACTCCGCGTCCTCGACGTGTTGTGGTCGAAGAGCGTTGCGGTGTGCGTGCGCGACATCCAGCCGGACTTTCCCGGCGTCGCCTACACCACGCTGATGACGACACTCGATCGCCTGTTCAGGAAGGGCACGCTGCGCCGCGAAAAGAGCGGCCGCGCGTTTTTCTACGCGCCGAAGTCCTCGCCCCAGCAACTGGTCTCGCAGCACGCCGGTTCGACCTTCGCCACGCTGCTGCCGGGCGACCACGAGGCGATGCGGCCGATCATGTCGATGTTCGTCGACACGCTCGGCGAGCGCGACGAGGCGCTGCTCGACGAGCTCGAAGCGCTGGTGCGGGCGCGGCGGGATGAGTTAAAGGGCCGCGCGAAGTGAACCGGTTGCTGATGATCGCAGCGGTGGTCCTGGGCGCTTACACGCTGCTCGAGATGGCCCTGTCTGCGTTTGTCGCGATCCTGTGGCGCACCCGCGCGGTGGCGCCGGCCAACCTGCCGCCCGTGGTCCGCGCGCGGCGCTTGATGTGGCTGCGGCTGCTGCCGGGCGGCCTCGCAGGTGTGATGACGTTGCTGGTGGTCACGCCCGCCTTTGCGATCTTCGAACCGTTCGGCCTGAACGAACGCATGGGGCCGGCGATCGCCATCCTGGCGGGCGCGGCGTCGCTGCAACTCGCCGGCGCGCTGTGGAGAGCGGTGCGCAGCCTGGCGCTGACGGCCCGCATCGAGCGGGTCTGGCTGACCTCGTCCCGCGTGCTCGACGTCGATCCGGCGATGCCGGCGTTCGCGATCAATTCGCATTCGCCGATCCTCGCGCTGGTCGGCGTGTTCTCACCGAAGCTGATTGCCGCCAGCACCATCGTTGACGCCTGCACGCCCGAAGAACTGGCCCGCGTCGTCGGCCACGAGCGCGGCCACCTGCTGGCGCGCGACAACTTCAAGCGCTGGCTGATGGCGTCCTTGCCCGACACGCTGCAGTGGACGCCGATTCATGCGGAGATCGTCGACGCATGGCATCACGCCTCGGAAGATGCCGCCGATGACGCGACGACCGGCGCGGATGCCGTGGCGCGCGCGGAGCTCGCCGCGCTGTTGATCAAGATCGTGCGCCTCGCGCCTCACCCGCTATGGGAATCCGCGATCGTCAGCCCGTTCGTCGAGCGCGACGGTCTCGAGCGCCGGGTGCGACGGCTGCTGCAACCCGACCTCGAACCGCCTGCTCCAGTGGCGCTCGTGCCGCTCGTCGCGGTGGTGGCAATCGGTATCGCCGCCGTTGCGGTGGTGTCGTCGCCGGCAGCGATGGAGCTGGTGTTCGACGCCTTCGAAGGCCTGGTCGCGCTCGGCCGCTAGCCGGCGGCGTTCATTAATTGAACAAGGCTAGATCGTCACCGTCTTCTCGACGATGAAGATGTTGTTCTCGGTCTCCTGGATCGTCACCTCGATGGTGTAACGGACGTTCTTGCCGGGATATTGCTGGCGGATCACCTCGACGACCCCGTCGTACACGTAATACGCCACGTTCTCGACGCTCGGCCCCTTCCCCTTTAACACCACCACGCCTTCCGGCTCGAAGAACTCGGAATTGAGGAAGGTCGCGTCCTGCTCGGTGACGAGCATCTTGTGATCCATGAAGCGCATCACCGCCTTGATGTCGCCGAATTCGAGCGACATGTCGAGCTGATCGCGCGGGAATTCCTCGGCCGCCACCATCACCTTGCCCTGCCAGGTATGGCCGTGAACGAACTTGCACTTGCCGGGGTAGCCCAGCTGGCGGTGCCCGGTATGGAATTTGGCGGTGACGATGATCTTTTCCATTGCTGATTCGATTATAGACTTGCGGCGATGGTGCGCCTTCCGGCCACGCTGATCGCCGTTATCCTCGCCGTCACGCTCGTCACCGCCGACGAGCCGACGCTCGAGGAGGTGCTGTCGCGCGCCGCCACCTACGTGGCCGGCTACCAGAAGCAGCTGCAGGGCATCGTCGCCGAGGAAGTCTACCGGCAGAACGTGATCACGACCGCGCGCGGCGGCGTCGGCAATCGCGGACGCGTCAATCGCGACTACCGCGAACTGCGATCGGACCTGTTGCTGGTCAAGCTCGGCGACGAAGACTGGTGGCTGCAGTTCCGGGATGTGTTTGAAGTGGACCGCCGCCCCGTGCGCGATCGCGATCAGCGGCTCTACAAATTATTCGTCGGCGCGAAAGCCGATGCCAAGGCGCAGGCAACCACCATCCAGGACGAGAGTGCCCGCTATAACCTCGGACCGATCGTCCGCACCATCAACATTCCGATCATGGCGCTGCTGTTCTTCGAGCGCGCCGTGCAGCCGACGATCAAGTTCGAAAGGGGCGAGCCTGGCAACGTCAAGCGCTTCGCCGACCTGGCGGCGCCGCAATCGATCTGGATGATCGAATACAAGGAGACGGGCGCGACCATGGTCAAGGGCGCCAATAACCGCGACATCCCGTCACGCGGCCGAGTGTGGATCGACAGCACCAACGGCCGCATCCTGCGGACCGAGCTGATCAGCGAAGACACCGAGATCCGCGCGGCGATCGACGTGACCTACCAGGCCGAGAAGGGCTTCGATCTGCTCGTGCCGGAGGAAATGCGGGAGGTCTACAGCGTGCGCGCCACCGAAACGCGCATTGATGGCCGCGCCACCTACGGGCACTATCGGAAGTTCAGCGTCACCACGGACGAGAAGACGGAGAAGCCAAAAGGACACGATTTCTGATGTCAGATGGCTGATTGCTGATTGAATGGCGATCTTTGAATTGCAGAATCGGTGATTCAAAAAGTCGCCACGACACCGACGCGGTGACCGCCGTTGCCACGACCAGCATCGTCGCTCGCGCCATCACCGGCACGTCCGCGAAGGCACTGACGTAGCGGCCCAGCACGTACGGCATGAAGCCGTGATAGAGGTAAAGCCCGTAACTGATCCTGCCCGCGTAGGCGACCGGCCGCGCGATCAACAACGCGCCAATCGCGCCGCTGAATCCCCTCGCCGCCGAGCCGACCAGCCACGCCGCCGTCAGCGACGTGCCGAAGTCGAGCGCGATCTCCAGCGCGACGCCCCAGTGTCCCACATAGCGAATCGCGATCGCCGTCATCATCAGCGGCACGCCGATCCACGCCCCCACCGCCATGGTCCACCGCCGCATCGAAGGGAACGCCAGCAGCGCACCCGCACCCAGCGCGTCGACGCAGCCGAGCGGCAACACCGAGTTCATCGGACCGCCCGCCAGCAGGCGCGACAGCGGCGCCACGGCGATCATCGACAGGATCACTGCCGGCAGCCGGCGCTCGGGGACCATCAACACCAGGAACGGCCAGACCAGGTAGAACTGTTCTTCGACGGCGAGCGACCAGAGGTGCGAGATCGACCCCTGCCAGCTGCCGCGATTGAAGAGATAGAGGTTGGTGAGATAGGTGACGTGCCAGCCGATCGTTTCGCGGACCGGCCCGATGTTGATCGCCGCCGCCAGCGCCAGCACCAGGTAGAACAACGGAAAGATCCTGATGCCGCGGCGAATGTAGAACGAGCGCAGCGCCACGGGCATCTCGACGGCGCGCGAGGCGAGCAGGATGCGCGTGATCAGGAACCCGCTGATCACGAAGAACAACCGCACGCCGATGGCGCCAAGCGGCGCGTAGCGATCGACGCCGGGAATGAAGTGATAGGCCATCACGCACCCGACGGCCAGCGCCCGCAGCCCATCGAGCTGCGGGAAGCGCTTCAGGCTCATTCGTAACGAAGTGCGGTCATCGGATCGATCTTCGAGGCGCGCAGCGCCGGGATGAATCCGGCGCCGACCGCGACCAGCGCCAGCGTCAACGTCGCGGCGGCGAGGACCAGCGGATCGTAGCCGTCCATCTGGAAGAGCAGCGACTTGGCGAGCTGGCCGACACCGATGGCGATCACGATGCCGATCACGCCGCCGACGATCGCCATCCGCGCGACCTTCTTCATCACCATGCCGCGCACCGCGCCGCCGTCGGCCCCGAGGGCCATGCGCAATCCGAACTCGCGCGTGCGCTGGGCGACGGTGTAGGCGAGCACGCCGTACAGGCCGATCGAGGCCAGCACGGTCGCGAGCAGCGCGAAAGCCAGTGACAGCGTGCTGATGATGCGATCCTGGGCGACGTTTTCCCGGACCTGCGTCTCCATGGTCTTGATGTCGTTGATCGGCAGGCTCGCATCGAGTTTGCGCATCACCGTCGGAATCGTCGCCAGCATTTGTTCCGGCGGGGTCGCGGTGCGGACGTAGAAGTAACCGTCACCGAGTCGCTCTTCCTGCCGGTACGGCATGAAGTACTGCGGGGGCGGCTGCCGCTTGACGTCACTGTATTTCGCGTCACGCACCAGGCCGACGATCTCGATGTCCATCTTGGTGCCGGGACCGCCGCCGGTGCCGAAATGCTTGCCGAGCGGATTGTCGCCAAGGTTGAACTTCCGGGCAAACGCCTGGTTGACGATCGCCACTTTCGGCGCGGTGACCGAATCGGCGCGGGTGAATTCGCGTCCCGACATCAGCGGGATGCCCATCGTCTTGAAGAAGCCAGGGCCGACGCCATTGAAGGACGCGTTCGTATCGGTATCCGGTCCGGCTTCGAACCCTTCGACGACCAGGCTGTTGCCCCAGTTGTTGCCGGCGATGACCGGCACCATGGCGGCGACGACGCTGGTCACCCCGGGGACGGCGCCGAGTTCATCTTCCATCCGCTCGAAGAGCTGCCGCGTGCGCTCGGTGGTATAGGAATTGAGCTCCGGCGCGATGCCAAACACCACCAGGTGATCCGACTTCAGGCCGAGATCGACGCGGCTGACGTTGAACAGGCTCTTCGCAAACAGGCCCGCCGGCACGAGCAACGCCATCGACATCGCAATCTGCACGGTGGCGAGCGTCGTGCGGAAGCGGCGCGCCGCCTTGGCCCCGCCCGGCTGTCCCGCCTGGTTCTTCAACGTCGAGGCGAGATCCGGACGGGTGCTGTGCAGCGCGGGAAACAAACCAAACGCGATGCCGGTGACGATGGCCGCGGAGCCGGCAAAGATCAGCATCGTCGGGCTCAGCGAGAACGCGATCTGCGGGCCGTCATCCGCCGGCATGATCGACGCGATCGCGTCGAGCGTCCACTTGGCGACGACCAGGCCGGCGGCGGCGCCGAGCGACGCGAGCAGGATCGATTCGGTCATCAGTTGCGTGATCAACTGGCGGCGATTCGCGCCGATCGACAGGCGCACCGCCATCTCCGCGGCGCGGCCGGCGCCGCGCACCAGCAACAGGTTGGCGATGTTGGCACAGGCGATCAGCAACACGGTGCCGGTCACGGCCAGCAGGATGATCAACGGCGTGCGGGCTTCGTTGTCGAAACTGCTCTGCCCGCGGTTGCCGGCCTCGGTAGTGATCTGCTTCGCCTTGAACCGCACCATCGTCGCGTCGCTCATGCCCTTCTGCAGCGGCGCCTCGACGTCGTTGATGATCGCGTGATAGGGGCCGTTGATCGCGACGGTGGCCTGATCCATCGAGATCCCTGGCTTCAGCCGGCCAAACAGATACGCCCAGTACTGGCGGCGGTTTTCGAAACCGTTGGTGCCCGGCTGCATCAACGAGCGCATGGTCATCGACACGAACACGTCCGGGTGGTTGCCGAGCACGGTGCCGGCGAAACCGCGAGGCGCCACGCCGACAATCGTCATCGCCTGGCCGTTGACGATCAGCGTGTCGTTGAGCACGTTCGGATTGAGGGCGAAGCGCGTCCGCCAGTAGTCGTGATTGAGCACGACGACGAAGTGCGTGCCGATGGTCTGGTCGTCATCGGGGGTGAGCAGGCGTCCGAGGGCCGGGGTCAGTCCGAGCACCGGGAAGTAGCTGCCGGAGACCAGCAGCCCATCGCCGCCGAGCGACGTGCCCTGGTAGCCGAGGCTGACGCCGAAGTTTCGATGCGCCGCGATGCCGGTGAAACTGGTCTGCGCCTTCTCGAGGTCGCGGAACATCGGGTAGCTGAACACTTCGTCACACCCGCCGGCCTGGCTGCACGACGTCGAGCCCGGCTTGGGTCCCGGGGACTTCAGGTTCACTAATTCATTGGGGTGCGGCACCGGCAACGGCCGCAGCAGCATCTGGTCGAACAGCGAAAAGATCGCCGAGTTCGCGCCAATCCCCAGCGCCAGCGACAGGATCGCGACCAGCGTGATGAACGGCGACTTGAACAGGGTGCGCAGGGCCAGGCGGATGTTGGGCATAACAGAGGATTGGACGGAGAAAAGGCGCGTCCGGTTGTTGCCGAACGCGCCCTTGATGGTAGAGGCGCGGCTTTAGCCGCGCCTGCAGGCGGGACTGAAGTCCCGCCTCTACAAGTTAGAACCGATACTTCACGCCGATACGCATCACGCGCGCGGCGAGAATGTCCGTTGGCTGCAGGAACGCGGCGCTGCCGACGCGATTGGTCTGCGCCGTGATGGTGTTCGCGTTGAGGGTGTTGTAGATGTTCAACTCACCTTCAATCGACTGGCCACCGAAGGTCTTGAACCGCTTCGCGAAGCGGTTGTCCCACACCTTGGTCCACTCGTAGCGGCCCGCCTGCGGAGTGATGCGAATCGCCAGCGTCGCGTTCAGCGCGTCGCGAATCTGCACTTCGCGGAAGTAGTAGTCGCCGCTCTGCGCGGAGAACGACGCGGCGTAGTTGATGCCCCACGGCAACTGGTAGGTGCCGCTCATGCGCATGGCGGAGTTCCACGACGGCTTCTGGAACTGGAAGTTCGTGACGCCGTAGTTGGTGCCGGTGTTGGTGCCGTTGCCATACAGCGCTTCGTTCGGGTTGCGCGGCGCGTTGTCGCGCAGGTCGCGATAGTCGCGATCGAACGAGAACAGGAACGACCACTTGTTCGACATCTGCTTGTTGAACGTCACGCCGAACGCGTGATAGCGGTTGTTGCCTTCCGCCTGCACGATGCGTTCAACGTTCTGTCCGAACGTCGGATACGTGCGGGGCACGGAGTAGACGGTCAGGGTCTGGTCGTCCGCGGTACCGACCCGGTTGTCCGGGCCCGGGTCGACGCCGGTATTGGCCACCGTGTAGGCGTCGAACGGCAGCGCCAGGTTGATCGACTTGTTGCCGTTGCCGTCGATCTTGTGGACGTAGTTGAACTGCACGGTCATCGTGCGGCTCAGGCCGACGTCGAGACCCGCCGTGTATTCATCGACGTACGGTCCCTTCAGTTTCGGATCGATGGTGCGATTCGCGCCGCCGCCCGAGGTGGACGTCAGGTTCGCGGGAACCGGCACGTAGGGAATGCTGCCATCCCAGTTCGAATACGTGCGCGTGATGATCGCGTTCGGATTGACGTCCGCCGCGCCCGGTCCGGGGTTGGCTGACGCGCCGGAGGTGCCGCCGCTGTAGCGGCCGTAGCTGGCGCGGACCGCCATGCGGCCCTGGCCGGTGATGTCGTAGACCGCCGAGACGCGCGGCACGAACGACGAGTAGATCGGGTAGTTGTTCTCGCCCTTGTACTCGTAGAGGTTCTTGGTCGCGAAGGGGCCGGTGCCCGGGTTGCCCTGTTCGGGCAGGAAGCTCGAGTAGCGATCGTAGCGAACGCCGACGTTCAACGTCATCTTCGACGAGATCGTGATGCGGTCGTTGAAGTAGCCGGAGCTATACCACTCGCCCGACGCGGTGGTGTTCGGATAGTCGTAGACCAGCACCGAGTCCGGACGCGTGAAGCAGCCGTCGTAGTTGTGCGATTCGTCGCACAGCGGATCGCTGGCCAGGCTGCGATAGCGGTACTGCTGCTGGTTCGGGTAACCGATGTTCTCGGTCGACTGGATGTTGCGCCACCCGAGGTAGCCGCTCTTCAACTCGTGATTGCGGCCGCCGATTTCAGCGAAGTACGAGTAGGTCGCGCCGTACTGCCAGCGGCGCGGCGTGCGATCGGTCTGCAGGAAGCCGCCGCGCACCGCGGTCGTCTGCAGGTCGCTCTTGCGAACGTCGTCGCTCCATGGCACGTCCGGCCACCAGTAACCACCGCGCTGCAGGCTCGACTCGAACGTCGACTTCGCCGACAACACCGACTGGTACTTGAACGACGGGCCGACCAGCGACCACGAGTCCTGGTTCTGCGTCGATTCGAGCGGCACGAAACGGCTGGCCGTGCGGTACGGCTGCCACTTGCGGCCCACCTGGAACATGCCCTCGAACTTGTTGTTCTTGGTCATCTGGTAGGTGAACTTGCCGGTCGGATCCTGCAGCTTGGTGTAGAACTCGACCTGCTGCCGATCCTTGAGGCTGATGAAGCCGGGGATCAAGTTGCCCGACGAGGCATCGCGGTGGCTGACGTAGAACCACAGGCGATCGCGGATGATCGGGCCGCCGACTTCCGCGTAGTAGTCCTTGTAACTGGTGAACTTGTTGACGCCGGGCGCGTAGCCCTTGGCCAGCAACGCCGAGGTGATGTTGTTGCTCTGGAAATCACCCGACTGGTAGTTCGCCGAACCGGTGCCCTTGAACTTGTTGCTGCCCGACTTCACGACGAGGTTCATCGTCACGCCGGGGTTCATCGCATCCGCGCCCTTGGCGGCGGTGGTGATCTGCGCTTCTTCGTAGGTGCCGAAGTCGCCGTAGGTCTGGTCCCAGATCATGCCGTCGTAGCTGACCACGCCGCCGCCGGTGCGGCCGAACGTGCGCGCCGCGGGACCGGAGCCGGTGCCGAAGTTCGAGCCGCCCACGTCGAGCGACGTCGCATACAGACCGGGAATCATCTGCACCAGGCCGGTGAGGCTGCGGCTGTAGGGCAGCTCATCGAGCTTCTGCTGATCCCAGTTGACCGCGACCTTCGACGATTCGAGGTCGATGGTCGGCGACTGGCTCGTGACCGTGATGCTCTCCTGAAGTGTCGCCACTTCGAGCTTGGCATTGACGGTCGCGGTCGCACCGGCGACCAGGCTCACGCCATCGACGTTCAGCGTGGTGAAGCCAGGAATCGCGAACGACACGGTGTACTTGCCGCCGGGCAGGAGCGTGAAGCGATACACGCCCTGATCGTCGGTGACGGCCGTGCGCGCGCCGCCGATCAGGTTTTCGCTGGTCACCGAAACGGTGACGCCGGGCAGCGCGCCGCTGCTGGCATCAACGGCGCGTCCTGTGATCGCGCCAGTCTGCTGTTGTGCCCACGCCGGAATGGCGAGTGCGACCAGGAGCGCTGCGGTCAGCGCACCCATCGACCACCTCTTCAAGATCATGAAATTCCCCTTTCAAAGGTCTTACAAAGACGCCGTACGAAGAGGACCGCCGGCAATGCCTTCGGCCCTCGGTTCCCCAGTGCGCGGAATCTTACTTTACGTTTGGCTTATCGGTGACAAGAACGCGACATGTAGTGGGCAGCCGCGGGCGGGCTGGATCAGGAAATCACTGGGGAAAAAGGCGCAGTTGGGACGACCGCGGATGTCTCCGGATGTCATCGAATACGGTGCGGCCTCCCAGCGACGGCGAGATCTCCCGCTCACGCGCCAGGGCTTCATCAAAGTTCGCCTCGGGGGCGTAGCGCTGTTCGACGGCCTGCACGAACCGGTCGAGGCGCTTCATCCCATCGATCTTGTCGGTATCACCCACCCGCGCCGCATCCAGCGCACGCCGCAGCACCGCAATCGACTCGTCATAGGTGGTGAGCGGCACCGGGAACGGATGGCCGTCCTTGCCGCCGAGCGAAAACGAAAAACGCGCCGGATCGCTGAAGCGCGTCGGCGTGCCGTGAATCACTTCGGCGATGAGCGCCAGCGTCTGGAGCGTGCGCGGGCCGACGTTTTGGATCAACAACAACGAGGCGAAGTCGCGCAGCCGCTGATCGTGCGACACCGCGAGCACCGCGCCAAGCCTGGTGAGATCGACGTCCTTCGCGCGCACGTCGTGATGCATCGGCATCCGCATCTTCATGACCTCGGTCAGCGTGCGCTGCGGCTTGTCGTTGGCGATCGCCAGCAGCGCGTCCTGCGCCGGCTTGGCGCGTTCGTCGACCAGGTTCTGAATCAGCGGGTCAGCCCCTGGCGCGCCGTAGCCGAGAGGCGAAGGCGGCCCGACGATGCCGGTGTGCGGTTCGCAGGTGAAGTCCTTCACTGTCGCCGAGTGCCAGTGGTAACGCCGCGCCAGGCGCGTGCCTTCGTTCATCCCCTGCTGCACGATCGCCCACTCGCCGCTCTTCGCCAGGATGAAACCGTGCAGGTAAATCTGGAAGCCGTCGACGATCGCGTTGTTATCGACCTTCGCGGCCAGGCGGCTGGTCCGGACGAGCGCCTCGCCATCGAGGCCGGTCGTCTCGGCGATGGCGCGCAACTCCGCCGGCGTGTTGCGAGAATGTTTGCCGCGGCCGCCGCACACGTAAACGCCGAGCTCGTGCGCGCGTGGATTGAGTCCGCGTTTCAAGGCGCCGAGCACCGACGTGGTGATGCCCGACGAGTGCCAGTCCATCCCCATCACGCTGCCGAGCGCCTGGAACCAGAACGGATCACTGAGACGGCTGAGGAGCGCGGAGGGACCGTAATGATGGACGACGCTCTCCGAGATCGCCGTCCCCATCGTCGTCATGCGCGTCGCCAGCCACTGCGGCACGCGTCCGCCGTGCAGGGGAAGATCGGCGACGCCGGAGCGCTTCATGTACCAAGACTTACCACGAAGAACACGAAATTGACGAAGCACACGAAAAGACATTTTCAAGCACGAAGCATTCTTCGTGTCTCAAAAATGTCTTCGTGTGCTTCGTCTAATTTCGTGAGCTTCGTGGCATGAGCACCAGATAAATTACGGCGCTCAGCGCAAAGGTCACAAACCACGCGTAGGTGTAGAGGTGGTCGAAGAGGTTCGGATTCGCCACCACGCCGCCCGGTGTCATCGCCGCGCGGATGAATCCGGGCACGACCGGCAGGATCGCCGCGACGAGCGCAATGATCGCCTTGGGATTCGTCCCACCGCCATAGCTGTAGATGCCGTCCACCTTGAACAAATCGGGCAGCGACAGATGGCGCTTCCGCAGTATCCAGTAGTCGGCGATCAGGATTCCTCCGACAGCGCCCATCAAGCTCGAATAGCCGATTAACCAGGTGAAGATGTACGCGGCCGCATCCGCATAGAGCTTCCACGGCATCATCGCGATGCCGAGGAGCGCCGTTATCAACCCGCCCATCACGTAGTTGATCTTCTTCGGCGCCAGGCTCGAGAAATCATTCGCCGGCGAGACCACGTTCGCCGCCATGTTGGTGGTGATCTGCGCGGCGAGAATCACCAGCGCGCCGAAGATGACGACGAACGGGCTGCCGATCTTCGCGATCAGCACCACGGGATCCCACACCGCTTCACCGAAGATCACAATCGTCGCACTCGTCACCGCCACACCGAGAAACGCGAACGCCGTCATCGTCGCCGGCAGCCCCAGCGCCTGGCCGAGCGCCTGCGAACGCTGCGACTGCGCGTAGCGCGTGAAGTCGGGGATGTTGAGGCTCAACGTCGCCCAATAGCCAACGTTGGCGGTGAGCGCGGCGGGGAACAACGTCCAGAACGGCGTGCTGCCCTTCTGCAGCTTCGGCGCTTCGGCGAGGATGTGCATCAGGCCGCCGCCATTCGCGATCGCCCACCATAGGAGCAGCGCGCCGCCGCCGAGCAGCAACGGCGCCGACCACGCCTCGAGCCATTTGATGCCCTCGAGCCCGCGAATGATGATCGCGACCTGCGCCAGCCAGAACACCGCGAAGGCGATCCAGATCGACGCCGGCACACTCGCCCACCCCGGCCACGCGGCGACGAGCAGCACCTGCAGCGCCAGCGCGCCGATCCATGTCTGGATCCCGAACCATCCGCAGGCGACGATCGCGCGCAGGATCGCCGGGACGTTCGCGCCGCGCACGCCAAACGCCGCGCGGCACAACACCGGGAACGACACGCCGTACTTCGTGCCCGAGTGCGCGTTGAGAATCATCGGCACCAGCACGATCGCGTTGCCAAGCAGGATCGTGACGAGCGCCTGCGACCACGTCATGCCCTGCTGCATCAGGCCCGACGCAAGTGTGTAGGTGGTGATCACGACGCTCATGCCGATCCAGAGCGCCGCGATGTGATACGTGGACCACGTGCGGCTCGCCAGCGACGTCGGCGCCAGGTCCGCATTCCATAGCGGACTCGACGACAGGTCCTCGTTCAGCTCGACAAACTCCTTACTCATTGTCAACGCCGCCGTGGTACTCCTTGCCCTCCGGCCGGCGAATCTGCGAGTGCACGACGACGTTGGCGCGACGCATGCCGCGAAAGTCCTCGAGCGACCGGTAGCCGCGCTTCTCCATGAACTGCTGCATCCCCTCGATCAGGTTCTTGATCACCGTCGGACCGATCGCGCGATCGAGCATCGCCGCCGTGCAGACCTGCACCGTGCCGCAGCCGAGCAGCATGTAATTGAGCGCGTGCGCGAACGTGCTGATGCCGCCGATGCCGGAGAAGGCCTTGTCCGGAAACGCGTTCGTCAACTGCGCCATCTTCGCGATCGACTGCGGCAGGATCGCCGGACCGCCAAGGCCGCCGCTCGACACCAGGCCGTCGACGTTCATCTCGAAGTCGAGCGTCTCCGGATCGATCAACGGCAGCGAGGGGAAGGTGTTCGACGACACGATCGCATCGGCGCCGCCGCGGAACGCCGCGCCGGCTTCTTCGGCAATCTCCGTCGTCGACGGCGTGAGCTTCGACCACACCGGCACCTTCGCCACTTCCTTGACGACCTGGGTGACGATCGACACCTGCGCTTGATCCTTGCCGAGGTTCGAGCCCATGTCCTTGCGGTCCATGTGCGGGCAGCTGAGGTTCAGTTCGAATGCATCGGCGCCGGCGTCCTGGCAGGCCTTCGCGAGGTCCTGCCAGTGCGCGAGTTCCTTGTCGCTGCCCGAACCCGCCATGATCGACGCGATCAGCATCCGATCGGGATACGCCTTCTTGATGCCCTCGATCTTCGGGATCCACCAGTCGAGCGGCTTGTCGGAAATCAGCTCCCAGTTCCACGACGAGTGCAGCGCGGTGTCGGGGCGCTTCTGCATCGACAGGTGCCCGTCGAGGGTGGAGCGCAGGAACTTCGTCTTCGGTCCCGCCACGTTGGTCACCGGATGCAGGCCGATCGTCTTGGTGACGACGCCGCCCCAGCCCGCCTCGAAGGCCCGCATGATGTTGCTGTCCGACTCGGTCGGCGGCGCGGATGAGAGCAGGAACGGGTTGGTGAACTTCAATCCCGTGAACGTGACAGAGATGTCGGGCTTCATAAGGGCGGAATATAGGTATATTTGCCTGCCATGTCCATCCTGATTAAGAACGGCACCATCGTCACGGCCACGGATCGATACGTCGGCGACGTGTTCGTGGACGGAGAAAAGATCACCACCATCGGCACGGCGTTGACCATGCCGGCGGATCGGGTCATCGACGCCAGCGGCAAGTTCGTCCTGCCCGGCGGCATCGACGTGCACACGCACATGGACATGCCGTTCGGCGGGACGACGTCGGCGGATGACTTCGAATCCGGCACCACGGCCGCGGCCTTCGGCGGGACGACGACGATCGTCGATTTCGCAATCCAGTACCGCGGCGAGACGCTTCACCACGCGTTCGAGACGTGGTCGAAGAAAGCCCAGGGCAAGGCCGTGATCGACTACGGCTTCCACATGATCATCACCGAGCTCACCGACCAGGTCGAGATCGAGATGGACGCGATGGTCAGGCAGGGCGTCAGCTCCTTCAAGCTGTTCATGGCCTACCCCGGCGTGTTCATGCTCGATGATGCGAGCATCTTCCGGGCGATGCGTCGCACGGGGAAGAACGGCGGCACGATCTGCATGCATGCGGAAAACGGCGGCGTGATCGACGTGCTGGTGAAGGAAGCGCTCAAGAACAAACAGACCGCGCCGAAGTACCACGCGCTGACGCGGCCGGCGCGAGCGGAAGGTGAAGCCACGCATCGCGCCATCGCGCTGGCGGAGATCGCCGACGTGCCGGTTTACATCGTCCACCTCTCCGCGGCCGAAGCACTCGAGATGGTCACCGAGGCCCGCGATCGCGGCTTGCCGGCGTTCGCCGAAACGTGTCCGCAGTATCTGTTCCTGTCGTACGACAACTACGAAGAACCCGGCTTTGAGGGATCGAAGTACGTGATGAGCCCGCCGCTGCGCGGCAAAGAGACGCAAGACAAGCTGTGGCGCGGACTCGCGGGCAACGATCTGCAGGCGATCGCCACCGATCACTGCCCGTTCTGCATGAAGGAGAAGCATCTCGGCGACGGCGACTTCTCGAAGATCCCGAACGGCGCCCCAGGCGTCGAGACGCGCATGAGTCTCGTTTACGACGGCGGCGTACGCACCGGCAAGATCTCGATGAATCGATTCGTCGAGCTGACGTCAACCTCGCCCGCGAAGATCTTCGGCATGTTCCCGAGGAAAGGCACGATTGCGCCAGGGTCGGATGCGGACATCGTGATCTTCGATCCGGAGAAGAAGACGACGCTGTCGGCGAAGACGCATCACATGAAGGTGGATTACAACCCCTACGAAGGCCGGCAGGTGACGGGTGTCACCGACACCGTCCTGTCGCGCGGCAAGGTGATCATCGACGCCGGGAAGTTCACCGGCAAGGCCGGCGCGGGTTCGTTCCTGAAGCGCGATCCTCGCGCACTGTAGAGGCGGGTCTTCAGACCCGCCTTCCGGCATCTGGTGTCTAACCTCGCATGCGCATGATGACGGTCCTCGTGATGATCGGCATCGTGACGCTGATTGCCTGCGGCCCAGGCCCGCTGCCGACGCTGCCGTCTTCACCGCACGCGAGTGACCTAGACCGCGACCGCGACTGGTTTCCCACCGATTCCGACGATCTGTTCCCTCTCGACGTCGCAATTGCGGCGAACCGCATCGACGAGGTTCGCCGGCTGCTCGAGAAGGGGGCCAATCCGAACCTGCGTTGGGGGCAAACTGGGGATCACTTTCCATTACAGGAAGTGCTCGACCCGGGCGGATACAGCATGTCCGAACCCACGGAGGCCGTCCGGTTGCTCCTGGAGCATGGCGGCGATCCGAATGCGAGGTGGTGCCCCTTCGAATCACGCACATTCGACAACTCCGGTTGTGTTTCGGCCCGCGGTGCGACGGCACTGACGTTCGCCGCTGCCACAGGACGGACTGATGTCGTCGAGCTTCTACTCAATGCAGGAGCCGATCCCGCAGCCAGGGACTGGTTGGGCATATCCGCTCTCGATGCTGCTTCCAGCGAGATCGGCTTCGAGCTGATCAGTCGCGCCCTGTTTCCAGTGGTCGAGACTCGCGACCAGCAAGCCCTGCAATGGCTTCGAGACAACGGGCCATTTCCAACCGATCAGGCGTTATATGCAAGCGCTATCGGCGGCGGCGCAGGTTGGTACATCTATCAGCCGAGTTCAATGTCGGACTTGCGTACCGGCTATCAAGATCGTGTCGTTGAACGACTGCGAATTTTGTTGAGGCTCGGAGCGAAGCTCGGTGACCGAATGGACACCGGCTTCGGCGAGTGGAGTCCTCTCGGCGTTGCGCTCCGAAATGGCGCGACTCGGGCGGCTCGGACTCTGCTTCAGGCGGGCGCTAATGTGAACGATCGCGGTTGCCTCGCGACCGGCTACGACATGCATCGCAAGGAACAGATCTTCCCACCGTGTGGGAGTGGGAATGGCACGACACCGCTGATGTATGCGGCGGCGAACGGGCAAACAGACGCCGTCAAATTGCTATTGGAATTCAAGGCCGACCGAACGCTCAAGAACTGGGCGGGACGAACGGCTTTGGACTACGCGAAGACTCCTGAGATTCGTCAGCTGCTGACGCGTTGAAGGCGGGTCTGAAGACCCGCCCCTACTCGATCAGTACTTCCAGCTCGTGACGTCGGCGCCGGCGGGCGCGTACTTCGTCACCTGCGCCGCCATCTTGATCGCGAGCTCATTCCGCGGCGGCCCCCAGCAATGCGGCGCCATCGGCTGAAACACGATCTCGCCGGTCCATTTCGGGTGGTCCGCCTTCTTCAGGAACTCGTCGAGCATGTGGACGCCCATGTTGAGGAAATAACTGTCGGCGTCACCGACGTAGACGTTGATCTTGTTGGCGAGCTTCGGGCCGAGCGTCGCCCAGCGCGATTCGAGGATGTGGCGCAGGTCGTAGTGTTCCTTCCAATACGCCGCCACGTCCTTGTTGATCTTGCCGGTGGACTTGTCCCAGATGCGCTGCGGATAGCCATCGGCGCCAACGGGCCCATAGGTCGCTTCCCAGATGTCCCACTGCCCGGTCGATCGCGAATGATCGCCCTGCACCAGCTCGTACCAGTTCTCGTCCTTCATCATCGACACGATGTTGCCGTCGGGCCGGCGATTGTTCGGCCGTTCGGTCTTCAGCCAGCCACGATCCACAAAGTAGGCGTTGTCATCGTCATAGACGTTGACGATCTGGTGATACCGGAAGTCGACGCCGTCCGGGCACATCGAGAACACGCCGCCATAGAAGTCCGGATAGAACACCTGGTGCGCCAACGCGATCCAGCCGCCGGTCGATCCGCCGGTGAGGATGCGCGCCCACGGCTCGCTGATGATGCGGAACTTCGATTCGACCAGCGGGATCAGTTCCGTCATGATCGCGTCGCCGAACGGTCCGTTGTTGGCCGAATTCACGCCGTACGAATCGTCGTAGTACGGCGAGGGATGCTGCATCCACACGTTGATGGCGCGCGGCTGCGGGCCCGGCGGCGACGGCGGTTCGGCCTGGCCGCGGCGAGCGCCCGGCACCGTCGCCGGAAAGTGCCCATGGTTGTAGATGACGGGATACTTCACCGTGGGATGCTCGGCGTAGCCATCCGGCAGTTGCACGATCGCGCCAAGAAAGATCGGGTGGCCCCACCACTTCGTCAGGATGTCGCTTTGGATCTTGAGGTACTTGACCGAGGCGGTGTCGGCCGGCGGCGCGATCGCCGGAATTACCTTGTCGGCCACGAGCGCGATCGGTGAAGACGACGAGGGATCGAAGTGGATGCGGACGGGCGTGCCTTCGATGTTGCCGGGCGATCGCTTCCAGTTCTGCCCTTCCCACTGATCCATGTGCATCCACACGGTGTGGCCATCGGCGCGGACGAACTTCGTGTAGACGTTGACGAAGGGCTGCGCCCAGTAGTCGCCGGCGGGCAGATCGCGAAGACTCTTGACGGGATACCCGAGCGCCGCGCCGTCGATGACGGTGGCGCCACCGGGCGCGAGCGCCTCGACGTTGACGCCGAACAAGGGGACCCCGTTGGTGTCGGCCTGCTGAATCGGGGAGCGATCGTTGGTCCTGCTGATCGCGACGAAGACGCGGCCGGTGATGGCGTCCGCGTGCGCTGATCGCGGGAACGACACGGTGAATTTCGGTCCCGTTGCCGTCGGATTTCGCTGCCCTTCCCCGGCGCCGATCACCAGCGTGGTGAAGGGGGCGAGCAGGATGGCGAGGAGACCGAACGTCAACAGTCGGATTCGATGCGGCATCTCGGCGCTAGTATAGGACGCGAATGGCGGAACCTCGAGGTCTGGGCCTGGTGTTGAGCGGCGGTGGCGCGCGGGCGGCGTACCAGGTCGGCGTGCTGCGCATCCTCGCGCGCGAGTTTCCGGAGGCGGTGCCGGAAATCCTCACCGGGGTGTCCGCGGGCGGCATCAACGCCGCCTTTCTGGCCGCGCGGCCGGAACCGTATCAGCAGAAGATCGACGAGCTCGCCGAGATGTGGAGCAACCTGCACATCTCCGAAGTGTTCCGCGTCGATACGCAGAACCTGGCGTGGCGCGCGCTGCGCTGGGGCGGCCGGCTCCTCTCCGGCGGCAAGTCGCCGCTGCCGCCCGCGAAGAGCATGGTCGACACCAAGCCGCTGCGCGAAGTGCTCGAACGCGAATTGCACGCGGATCACACCGGGCCGATCGACGGCATCAATGCCAACCTGCATGCCGGCTGGCTGCGCGCGTTCGCGTTGACCGCCTCGAGCTACACCACCGGCCAGTCGATCACCTGGGTGCAGACGCGCGAAGACTGCCCGATGCCGGCGTGGGAACGCCCGCTCCGCAAGAGCTGCATGTGCCCGATTCGCATCGATCACGTGATGGCGTCCGCGGCGCTGCCGTTCTTCTTCCCCGCGATCGAAGTGGATGGCGCGTGGTACGGCGACGGCGGCATCCGCCTGACGCAGCCGTTGTCGCCGGCGATTCACCTCGGCGCTCGACGGATCATCGCCGTGACGACGCGCTATGCGAAGACGCGCGAAGAGGCCGATCGCCCCTCGATCGCCGGCTACCCGCCGCCGGCGCAGGTCGCCGGCACGTTGTTCAACGCGATCTTTCTCGATCAGCTCGATTCGGATGCGATGCAGCTGCGGCTGATCAACGCACTGATCGAGGCGCACGCCGAAGAGAAGCGCCAGGGCCTGCGGCCAATCGATCTGCTCGTGTTGCGGCCATCGGAGGACCTGGGACGGCTGGCCAATGCCTACGAAGCCGATCTGCCGAAGGGATTCCGCTTCCTCACCCGCGGCCTCGGCACCCGTGAGACGCGCTCCAACGACATGCTCAGCCTGGTGATGTTCCAGACGGACTACGTCAAGAAGCTGATCGAGCTCGGCGAGCACGACGCGCTCGCCAAGCGCGCCGAGATCGAGAAATTCCTCAAGTAATTCAGGTCCGCCAACCTTTTCGCGCCCGCTCCCGTCTCATATGTAGCCTGGCTATATATGACCAAACTGCTGCTCGACCTGTCGCGCCGTAGCCGCCGCGCGGAGGCGGATCGGTCGGCGATTGATGCCGCCAAGAAGGGCAGTGCCGATCTGTTCATCCTGGCCCTCGTCGATGAAGCCGATCATCACGGCTACGAGATCGGCCGCCAGATCGATCTGCGATCCGGCGGCGCCGTCACCTTCACCATGGCCTCGCTCTACGCCACGCTCTATCGACTCGAGGATCGCTCGTTGATCAGGGGCCGCTGGGTGGAGAAGGCGGGACAGCGACGCCGCCGCTATTACCGGATTACCGACGCCGGTCGCGCGATGCTGGCCACGCAGCGAGAAGACTGGGGCCGCTTCATCGCCGCCCTGACGCAGATTGCCGGCGTCAAGACGGCGTGATCCATGTCGTCATCCTTCGATCCTCGCGCTGAAGTCCGCCGGCACGTCGCCAGGTCCGGCGTCGAATTGCCCGACGCCACCATCGACGAACTCGTCGTCCATCTCGAAGATCTCCACGCCGCCGCGATCGAGGACGGCCTCGGCGCGCCGGACGCCCGCCGCCGCGCCATCGCCGCGCTCGAAGAATCCGCCTTGTCGATGCTTCAGCACCATGCGCGGAAGCATCCCGATCGTCTCCAGGCCGCGCGCGCCGACTTGATGGCGCAATCCGCGGGTGGAAGGAGCCTGAACGTGGTGAGCGCAATCCGATTGGCCCTCCGGCAGTTCCGCCAGCATCCAACTTTCGCGCTGATCACCGTCCTGGTGCTCGGACTCGGCACCGGCGCGGCGACCACCGTCTTCACCGTGGTCGACTCCGTCGTGTTGCGGCCGCTGCCCTATGCCGGGCCCGATCGCCTGGTGACGTTGTGGGATACGAACCCGGAAAAGGGACTCGCCCACGATCCGATTTCGCCCGTGAACTTCATGGACTACCGCGCGCTGCCGGTGTTCACGGACGCGGCGGCGTGGTGGCGGCCCGGCATCAACCTCACCGAGGCCGGCAAGGACCCGATGCGCGTCACCACCGTCGAAGTGGGCGGCAACATCTTCGACGTGCTCGGCGTGAAGCCGCAGATCGGCGCCGGCTTCCCCGAACACGGACCGATGTTCGTGGCCAACGAATTGATCTGCGTGATCAGCGATCGCCTGTGGCGCACCCGGTTCGGCGCGGATCCGTCGATCATCGGCAAGGCGCTGTCCTTCAACGACACGCCCTACCTCGTCGTCGGCGTGATGGCGCCGAAGTTTCATTTCCCGGATGACGTGGACGTCTGGCAGCGCGTGCGATGGGACTTCACGCAACACAGCCGCGCGGCGCATTTCATGGAAGCGGTCGCCCGGCTCGCGCCCGGGACGACCTTCGCGCAAGCGCAAGGCGCCGTCGAGGCATTGGGCAACCGGCTCGCGTCGGAAAACGCGCGCACCAACAAGGGCTGGAACGCGCGACTGGTGCCGCTGCTCGACGAAGAGCTGGGCTACTACCGCCCCGCCTTGATGGTGCTGTTCGGCGCGGTGGCGCTGTTGCTGATCATCGGGGTGCTGAACGTCGCCACGTTGCTGCTGACGCGCGCGTTGTCACGCGAAAAGGAGATTGCGGTTCGCGTGGCACTCGGCGCGGCGCCGCGGCAACTGGTCACGCAGCTCATGGCGGAGAGCCTGTTGTTGTCCCTCGGCGGAGCGGCCGTCGGCATCATCGCGACGGTCGGCGCATTGCCCTTGATCATCGCATTCACGCCCGTCAGCATTCCGCGGCTGGCGGAAGCGAGCGTCGATATTCGCGCGCTCGGTCTCTGCCTCAGCGTCGTGGCGGTAACGACGTTGATCTTCGGACTGGTGCCGGCATTGTTGTTACTGCGCACGCAGGTCGCGACGGAACTGAAGGCGGGCGAGCGTGGCAGCTCGAGAGGCGCCCGGCGCATCTACTCCTTGCTGGTCGCCGCCGAAGTGGCCATGGCGTGCGCGTTACTGGTGAGCTCGGCGCTGCTGGTTCGCACGGTCAGTCACATGATGGAGACACCGACCGGCGTCAACGCCAATGACGTGACGATCGCCACCGTGCAACTGTCACCCACGGCCGTCGGCGCGCCGGTGCGCGGCGGCACCATCGACAACACCTGGGTGCCGATCGCCGACTATCACGCGCGCATCCTCGATGAGATCCGCCAGCAGGCCGGTGTGACCGCGGCCGGCGCGGCGAACTTCCTGCCGCTCACCGTGGGCTGGAGAAATCCGTTTCTGATCGAGGGTCAACCGCGACCCGGACGCGTCGAGGATCTGCCGCAGGCGCAGATGCACAGCGTCAGCGACGGCTACTTCGAGGCGATGGGCGCGACGCTGTCGCGTGGGCGGGCCTTCACCGCCTTCGACAACAAGGACTCGGCCGGCGCGATCATGGTCAACGAGAGCTTCGTGAATCGGTATCTCACCAGCGGCGATCCGGTGGGACAGGTGATCCGCACGTGGTCCACCAACATCGGCCCGCTCGGCACCAACCTGAAATCACCGCCCAACTATCGGCCGCCGCAAGACGGGATGCCGTCGGAAATCATCGGCGTGGTGAAGGACGTCACCAACGCGCCGCTCGGACAGGCCGTGGAGCCGGCGATCTTTTTCACGACCCGCCAGTTCCCGTTCTCGGAAGTCTTCATCGCGGTGAAGGCCGCCGATTCGAGCATCGCGCGGACGGCGATTCGCAACGCCCTTCGCAAGGTGGCGCCGAACGTGCCGATGAGCACGACGCAGACGTGGGGCGAGCGGTTTGCCGCCAAGACCGCCGAAGCGCGCCTGCTGATGACGATCCTGCTCTTCTTCGGCGGACTCGCCGCCGTGCTCGCCGCCCTCGGCGTGTATGGATTGTTTTCCTGGTCGGTAGCCCTGCGCACACGAGAACTGGCGATTCGACTCACTCTCGGCGCCAGGCCCTCGTCCGTCGGCGCACTCGTGCTCGGTCAGAGCGCGGTGCTCGTCGTGACCGGCCTGGCGATTGGGCTGGTGATCGTGCGACTCGCGGAGAGCGTGCTGGCGCGAGTCGTCTACGGCGTCTCGACGACGGATGCACTCGCACTGGTCACGGCGAGTTCGTTGCTGTTGATTGCGGCGATCGTCGCGTGCGTGCCGGCGGCCCTGCGAGCGATGCGCGTCAATCCGGTTGATGGCCTGAGAGCCGAGTGACAGGGCACCACCGAGGCACCGTGACTCTTCCTGACGTTACTTCTTGATGGCGGGCTCGAAGCGGTAGACCAGATACTCAATGGGTCCGTCCAGCTCGCTGAAGCTGTGCGGCAGGCCGGCGGGCACGATGATGATGTCGCCAGGCTTCACGCGCCGCGCCTCACCGCCGATGCGTGTCCCCGTCTGGCTCATGCCGGCATTGACATTGCTCAAGTCTGTCGGCTTCGCGCCACCGAGGCTGCCACCGCTCACGAATGTGCCGCTGCCGGACATGATGTAGTAGGTCTCGGTCACGTAGTCGTGGATCAGGGCGTTCGTTTCCGGCTTCACTCGGCGCAACCGTGCGACCGACGCCTTGCCACCGATCACACTGGTCGCCTTGATCGGCTGATCGACGACATTCTTCGCAATCTGCTCTTTCAGGACGGCCTCGTGCTCTTCCCTGGTGATGATCGTGGTCGCCGCCGGCGCCTGTTGTTCGGCGGCCAGTCCGAGGAGCATAGTGAGCAGCAGAATCATGCGTGAACTCTACGCTACAATCCGCGCCATGCGAAGCGTCGTTGCTGCCGTCTTGTGGCTCGCCGTGACCGTCTCCTCCGCTGGCGCCCAGGACGAGATCCGTCGAGCGCCGGCCGCAAAGAGAGACGGGCCGTGGTTCGGCGTGATGTTGCCGCCGAAGGCGGAGGCCGCTGCCGCCGTGAAAGTCGGACCGCGGCCGCCGCGGCCGATCGCCAGCGACGCGGCCGCGCCCGAGTTCACCGGCGCGGCCATGAAAGCCGACGTCGAAACGATCGTCGGCATTGCACGGGCCGCCGGTCGATCGAAAGAAGTCGGCTCCGGGCAGATGTGGGGCCGCATCTCCGGCTTCCCGTCGAGCGACCAGACCGTCGCGTGGGCGGTCGATCAGTTTCGCAAGGCCGGCATCACCGACGCCAGGACGCAACCCATCACGCAGGACGAGAAATCGTCGCTGTGGCTGCCGCTGTCGTGGAAGGTCACGCTGCTCGGAAATCCTGCCTTTGGCGCGGGATCGACTGACATCGTGCTCGAGTCCGCGCTGCCCGTCTCACCGTCGACGGTCGCCGGCGGCACCCTCACCGCGCCGCTGATTTACGTCGGCACCGCGAGTCCGGCGGTCCTTCAGCACATCGACGTCAAGGGCAAGATCGCGGTGCAGTTGATCGTGCCGCAGGGCCACATGTTGTTCGAGCGCGGCGCGGTGGATTCGCGCGCGGAGGAACTCGTCAAGCGCGGCGCCATCGGCGTCTTCAACCTGGTCCGGCTCCCCGGCAACGAGCTGTCGCGCGACTTCAGCGACTGCGGCAACCCGTGCTTCAACATCGGCGGACGCGATGGGCTGTTTCTCGAATCCGTGCTCGATCGCGCGGCCCAGGCGGGTGTCAGCGATCCGGTCCGCGTGAAGATCGATCTGCAGACGCAGACCTTTCGCAACTTGAAGGCCGTGAACGGCGTGGCGGTGATTCGCGGCACGTCGGATGAAGTGATCGTCCTCAATGCGCACGTCGATGGCTGGTTCGACGGCGCGGGCGATAACGGTGATGGCCTGGCCGTGCTCGTGGCCCTGGCGCGGCACTTCGCCAAGCCGGCCCACAAACCGCAGCGCACGATCGCATTTGTGGCGAGTGCCGGACATCACACGCCGGGCATCAACGGACCGCGCAGCTTTCTGGCGGCCAATCCCGATCTCGCGAACAAGGCGGTGATGCTGGTCAACATCGAGCACGTCGCGCAGCGAAATTTTTCGCCGGCCAGGACGACGTTTGCCGATGGCTATCGCGAAGCGGTGGCGGATTCCGGCGAAGCGCCGATCGCCGTCGGCGTGACGAACAATTCGCCGTTCCTGCAGGAGTTGATCGATGCCGGGCCGGCGCGCTTCGGCGTGAACTTCATCTCGGAGCGCTCGACATTTCAGAGCGGCGAGACCGGCGGATGGGCGACGCTCCCGGTCGCGAAAGTCAGCGTGATGCAGGCGCCGCCGCTGTACCACACGACCGGTGAAGTCCTGGACGTGATTTCAGCGCCAGGACTCGAGCGCATCGCCCGCTTCCTGGCGTCGTTTGTCGCCTCGGTCGATCGCGCTCCGCGCGAGCGCATCGATCCATAGTGTGACTACTCCATTGCAGCCCCAGAGCGACCTCGAACCACTCGTCCGGAAGTTCGCCCGCCTGGTCCGCGCCATCGCGGCCAAGGTCGGCGAACCGGAGGGCCGGCGGCTCGACGACAATACCGAACAGCAGGTGTTCGACCACCTGTCGCAACAGCTCGTCGAGGGCGAGCCTTCTGCCGATCAGCCCGCCGCTGCTCTGTACCGCCATTCCGTGCGTGAGACCGTTCGCTTACTTGGGTCGCAGCCGGCGGGCCACATCGACCAGATCATTTGGGATCAGTTGGCCGTCGACGAACTCAGCCGGCCCGACCGCGAGCGCAGCCTGCAACACGCACAGTCCTGTGCCGATTGCGCGCGAGTGTGGCACGGCGTGTCGACGCTGAAAGAGGAAGCCGAAGCACGGAAGTTGATTGCGGCGGCGGGCCGGCCATGGTGGCGCGCGCCACTCGTGCTGCTCGCCGTGGCCGTGCTCATCGGGCTGACCGTGGCGGCCTTCTTCCTCACGCTCCAGACAAGTTCGTAGTGCTAACATTCCCGGCCATGAAACGACTTTCAGTCCTGGGAACACTCGTCCTCGCCGGCGCGCTGACGGTGGCGGTCACCGCACAGCAGGCCGCCCCGCAACCGTCGGTCGATAACCTCACCGTCGAAAAAGTGAAAGACAACCTGTGGGTCATTCGCGGCGGCGGCGGCAACACCGCCGTGTTCGCGACCGCGACCGGCCTCACCGTCGTCGACACCAAGAGCCCCGGCTGGGGCCAGCCGCTGCTCGACAAGATCAAGACGCTCAGCGACAAGCCGATCACCACCGTGATCAACACCCACACCCACTACGATCACGTCAGCGCCAATGTCGTCATGCCGGCGACCGTGGAGATCATCGCGCAGGACAACACCGCGAAGATGATGCCGGCGACGAGCAGCGTGCTCGGCCTCGGCAACACCGACAACGTGTTCAAGACCAATCCCGGCAAGGGACTCGCGAAGCGCACCTTCAAGGACAAGCTGACGCTGGGCGCGGGCGCGGATCAGATCAACCTGTATTACTTCGGCAGGGCGCATACCGGCGGCGACGCGTTCGTCGAATTTCCGGCGCTCAGGGTGATGCACGTCGGCGACACGTTCTTCGCGAAAGGCCTGCCGATCATGGACGGCACCAACGGCGGATCCGCCGTCGAGTATGCCGACACCGTCGAAAAGGCGCTCAAGGGCATTCCCAATGCGGACGTGATCATCAACGGCCACACCCCCGCGCAGACGACGCGCGCGGACATGGCAGAGTTCATCGCCTTCCAGCGCGAGTTCATCGCGACGGTGCAGGCCGGCAAGAAGGCCGGCAAGACCGTCGAACAGGTCGCCAAGGAATGGAAGACGCCGGAGAAGTACAAAGGCTTCCAGCCGGCGCCGAATTTCGAACGCGTCAAGGCCTACGTGCAGCTGGCGTTCGACGAAACGAAGTAGGAGCTATCGGGGGAGTGCAAACGCCAGGTACTCCCCCGAGTAATTTCCGCCGCTGATCGCGACGACGATGTACTGGCGGCCTCCGGCGAGGTAGGTCATCGGCGATCCACTCTGCGGCGCCGGCATGAACACCGTCCCCACCTGTTTCCCATTCGTCTTGTCGTAGGCGCGCAACATCGCGCCACGGGGATGCTCCGCGGTCGTCGTCACTTGCGGATCACCCATCACGACGAGCGTCTTGGTTGCCATCAATCCGATGCCGGAGGTCCCGGCCTGCCCGGTCTTCGGGATGTCCAGGCCTTTGAGCAGTGGGTGATTGCGCACATTGTCGGGCGTGTCGCCGTGAGGCACACGCCACGTGATTTCTCCGCGATCGAGATTCACGGCGGCGATGGTGCCGTAGGGGGGCTTGAGGATCGACAGGCCCTCGACGGTGAGGCCACCGAGCTGCGGTGTCGCAGCAGCCGGCGCAGCAACGGCGGCCCCGCCGACGGGCGCCGTCGCCGCCGGCGTCGTGCCGGTTGCGACCGCGGCCGCGCGCTGCGCCTCTATCTGCGCGACTGCGCGCGGTGAGTCGGCAGCGCAACAATCGCCCGGCCCAATCACTTCGCGGAACTCGCGGCCCTCGATGCCCGCGACGTAGCGAATGTCGGTAAACCCCTTGGGCGGTGTGACGAGCGAGCCCGAGGTGATGTTGACGTTGTTCGCCTGCGCGAACACGGTGTGGGTTTCCGGATCGTAGGCGACGCCCGGCCAGTTGGTGCCGCCGATCGCGTTGCCCATGTTGAGCGCGCCTTGCAGCCCGTCGGCCTTGCCGAGAATCGGCGGGTTATACATCCACGGACCGGTCTTGTAGTACTTCATCTGCTCGATCGCCCTGGCGCGGAGCGCGGGCGTGAAGTCGATCAGATCGTCGGGCAGGTTCAGGACATTGCGCGAGTACGCGGGCGGCCTGGTCGGAAATGGCTGGGTCGCGCTGGTCTTCTCTCCCGGCACATCACTCTGCGGGACCGGGCGTTCCTCGATCGGCCACACCGGCTGGCCGGTGACGCGATCGAACACCCACAAGAATCCCTGCTTGCCGGGGACGGCGAGCGCCTTGATCGGCCTGCCGTTGACGACGATGTCCGCAAGGATCGCGGCCGATGACATGTCGTAGTTCCACAGCGGGTGATGCACCAGCTGGAAATGCCACTTGCGCAGGCCCGTCTTCAAGTCGACGCAGACGATGCTCTCCGCAAACAGGTTGTTGCCGGGACGATGACCGCCGTAGAAATCCGACGTCGGGGTCTCGACCGGCAGGTAAACGAGGCCGAGCTCTTCATCAACGGTGATCTGCGTCCACACGCCAACGTTGCCGTTCTCCGCCCACGATTCCTTTTCCCAGGTGTCGTTGCCGTAGTCGCCCGGCCGCGGAATCGTATTGAACGTCCAGAGCAGCTTGCCGGAGCGCACGTCGTATGCGCGCACCAGGCCTTTGGTGTTGTTGTGCGTATCGACCGTGGCGCCCTCGCGGAACGACGAGCCAATAATCGCGACGTCCTTGACGATCGCGGGCGTGGCATGGAGGCCGATTTCTCCGTCCTCGAGATTGATCTGATCGCCGCGGCCCTTCACGGCGCCGGCCTTCAGGTCGACCACACCGTTGGTGCCAAAGCTGCTGATCATCGCGCCAGTCTTCGCGTTCAACGCCACCAGGCGATAGCCGGTCGTCACATAGAGGATTCGCTCCTCCTTGCCGTCGGTCCAGTACGAGACGCCGCGGCCTGACAACTGGCGCGGCGAGACACCGGCGCGGCGGCCTTCGCGAATGCTGTGCGCCCACATCAACTCGCCGGTCGCGCCATCGAGCGCAACGACGGAACGCCGCGTGCCGCCGGTCGTGTAGAGCACGCCGTTGATCGCCAGCGGTGTGCCTTCGAGCTTGAATTCGGGCCGGGGCCCGAGCATGTCGGTCTTGAATCGCCACGCCACTTCGAGCTTGTCGAAGTTCGAGGCGTTGATCTGATCGAGCGGTGAGTACTTGGTGCCCTTGAGATCAGCGTTGTAGTAGATCCAGTCGCCCTTCGCGGTCGACGGAGGCCCCGCCTGGCCCGAGGTGATCGACGAGATCGAAAGGAGAACGACGACGAGCCCGCCGAAGAGCCGGATCGATGACGCCACTGGGACCTCCTGAAGTGCAACCCCGAACGAAGGACACGAAGCATAAACCACGAAGGATGCGGCGACGCCTTGACATCATGTGCATGCAATGTGCATATTGCTTGTATGGCGAGCAAGACCATTACCCTCAAGCTCGAGGCCTACAACCGGTTGCGCGCGGCGCGGCGTTATCCGACTGAATCGTTTAGCGAAGTGGTGCTGCGTGCAACGTGGCCCGCAGACACCATCACCGGCCGGGAATTATTGGCACTGTATCGAAGCGGGCGCCGTCCCAAGCTGTCGGAAGCCGCCCTCGACGAGTTGGCTGCGATCAACGCCGCCGACCAGCCGCCGATCGACAAATGGGCGAAGCGCTGATCCTCGATACCACGTTCCTGATTGACTTGGAACGGGAACACAAGCGCAGCAAACCCGCGAGAGCGGTTGCGTTCCTCGAAGAGCAAGAGGACGCGCGGTATTACGTCGCCTTCCCGACGGTCGGCGAGCTCGCGGCCGGCAAGTCACTGGCGAACCGCGACCTCTGGGAAACATTCCTCGCACCGTTTTACGTGTTGCCCTCGACACCCGAGATCGCCTGGGAATACGGTCGAGCGTTCCGACATCTTCACAACAATCGACAGATGATTGGCACGAACGATCTGTGGATTGCCGCGACCGCGCTGGCCCATGGCATGCCGCTGGTCACCGCCGATCTCGCGCATTTCGAACGCGTGCCTGGCCTCGACGTCCGCGCCTACTGATCTTCAATCCAAACCAATTCCCGATCGAGATCGGAAACAGGCGGGTCTAAAGACCCGCCTCTACATCAGCGGAATTGCGCCATCAACTTCTGCAAGGCGTCGTTGCCCGGGCAGAGCTGTTCGTGCGGCAGGTTGTAGAGCGGCGCGCTGACCGTCTCGTTCTGGTCGTGCACGTCCTTTGAGTCCGCCGACAGATACAGCAGGCCGGTCATCACCTCGCCCTTGCGCTGGTGATCGCGGATCGCCGCATAGGCGGCGTCGCGGTTGGTCGCGTCGTAGCTTTCGTCGACCTTCCGGAACCTCACCACGCTGCCGTCATGCATCGTCACGCTCTGCACGCTGCCTTCGGGGTATTCGGTTTCGATCGGATCGCGCAGCGGGACGAAGTCGGCCTGCACCACCTCCACCGTGTGCTCGCGGGTGTAGGCGTAGCTCTTGGTCGAGCCTTCGTGATCGTTGAACGTCACGCACGGCGAAATCACGTCGATGAAGGCGAAGCCGCGATGCGCCAGGCCGGCCTTGATGATCGGCACGAGCTGCTGCTTGTCACCCGAGAAGCTGCGAGCCACGAACGTCGCGCCGAGCGTCAGTGCGAGCAAGGCGCTGTCGATCGGATCCAGCGCGTTGGCTTCGCCCTTCTTGGCGGTCGAGCCCTTATCGGCGGACGCCGAGAACTGGCCTTTCGTCAACCCGTAGACGCCGTTGTTCTCGAGCACGTAGAGCATGTTCACGTTGCGGCGGATCGCGTGGCACAGTTGCCCTAAGCCAATCGACAACGAATCGCCGTCGCCGGACACGCCGATCATGATCAGGTCCTGGTTGGCGGCGTTGGCGCCGGTCGCCACCGCCGGCATGCGGCCGTGGACGCTGTTGAAGCCGTGCGCTTCGCGCAGGAAGTAGGCGGGCGTCTTCGACGAGCAGCCGATGCCCGACAGCTTCGCCACCTTGTGCGGCGGGATGCTCAGCTCCCAGAACGCCTGGATGATCGCGGCGGTGATCGAATCGTGCCCGCAGCCGGCGCAGAGCGTGGTGATCGCCCCTTCGTAGTCTCTGCGGGTCAGGCCAATCGCGTTCGCCTTCAGCGACGGATGGTGGACCTTGGGTTTTGCAATGTAGGTCATGCCACTTTCTCCAGCTTCGCCTTCACGCCGCTAATCACGTGGTGCGCGCTCATCGGGAAGCCCGCGTAGTAGCGGACCGATTCCAGTTTTTCGATGTGCACGCCGAGGTCGAGCATCAACAGGCTCCGCAACTGCGCGTCGCGATTCTGCTCGACGATGAAATTGACGTCGTGCTGTTCGAGGAACTGCCGGACGTCGTCGCCGAACGGGAAGCCGCGGACGCGCAGGTAGTTGACCTTGATGCCGTCCTGCGCCAGCAGGTCCATGGCCTCGACGCACGCGGCGTGACAACCGCCGACGGTGACGAGGCCCAGCTTGGCGCCCGGCGTCTGCTTGACGAACGGCTGCGGAACCGCCTTGGCCGCGCCCTGCACCTTGCGATCGAGACGATCGAGCACCTCCTGGTACTCGGTCGCGTCCTCGGTATAGGCGCCGTACTTGTTGTGACCCGAGCCGCGCGTGAAGTACGCGCCCTTCGGATGCACGCCGGGCAGCGATCGCTGTGGAATGCCGTCGCCGTCGTGATCGTAGTACCGCCAGAAATTCTTGGCCTTCTCGAGCTCCTCGGCCGACAGCACCTTGCCGCGATCCTGCTTGTAGTTGTCGTCCCAGGTGAACTTCGGCACCATCCAGTCGTTCATGCCGATGTCGAGATCGCTGACCAGGAAGGTGGGCGTCTGGAAGCGCTCGGCGATGTCGAACGCCTTGGCCGCGAACTCGAAGGCTTCTTTCGGATCCGACGGGTAGAGACAGATGTGCCGCGTGTCGCCGTGCGACGCGTAGGCGCACATCATCAGGTCGCCCTGCTGCGTGCGCGTCGGCATGCCGGTCGACGGACCGGTGCGCTGCACGTCCACGATCACCGCGGGAATTTCCGCGTAATACGCCAGCCCGATGAATTCGTTCATCAACGAGATGCCGGGGCCGGCCGTCGGCGTAAACGCGCGGGCGCCCGCCCACGACGCGCCGACCACCATGCCGAGCGCGGCCAGTTCGTCTTCGGCCTGCAGGATCGCAAACTTCTTCTGCTTGGTCTCGGGATCGCGGCGGAACTTCATGCAGAAGCTCTTGAACGCTTCCATCACCGAGGTCGCCGGCGTGATCGGATACCACGCGCCCACCGTCGCCCCGGCGTAGACGGCGCCGAGCGCCGCGGCGGTGTTGCCATCGATCAGGATGCTGTCCTTGGTCGCATCCATCTTCTCGAGATGGATCGGCAGCGGGCAGTCGAAGTGCGCCCTGGCATAGTCGTAACCCAGCGCGATCGCCTTCTCGTTCGAATCGAGGAGCGATTTCTTGGCGGCGTACTTTTCCTTGGTCAGGGCCGAGATCACCTCGGTGTCCATGCCGATCAGGGCGGCCAGCGCGCCGGCGTAGGCAATGTTCTTCATCAGGATGCGCTCGCGCGTGCCCTTGAAGGCGGCGTTGCACATCTCGGCCAGCGGGATGCCGAGGTAGGTCACATCGGCGCGCTTCAGCTGGTCGTCGAGCGGCCACGAGGAGTCGAACATCAGGTAGCCGCCGGAGCGCACTTCGGCGACGTCCCTGGCATACGTCGCGGCGTTCAGCGCCAGCATCAGGTCGAAATGCGGCGTGCGCGCGGTGTAGCCGTGCTTGTTGACGCGGATCTCGTACCACGTCGGCAGGCCCTGGATGTTCGACGGGAACACGTTCTTGCCGGTGACCGGCACGCCCATCCGGAAGATGGCCTGCATGATCAGGCCGTTGGCGCTGGCCGAACCCGTGCCGTTCGCGGTGGCGATCTTGAATGCGAAGTCGTTGACTCTGCTCATAGCTCTTAACTGTCGACTCTTGAACGCGGACTGTTAACGACCGACCGCTTCTAGAGGAATGAAGGTCATGCCCGCATGCGGGTATTCGAGGACGAACTTGCGCATGTCCCACGCGTAGGTCGGGCAGCGCTCGGCGCACAGGCCGCAGTGCAGGCAGACGTTCTCGTCTTTCACCATCAGCCGGCCCGTCTGCTTCAACGGGGTCGAGTGGAACAGCGGCTGATCGAGGTTGGTGGCCGGCGCAAGGGTCCTGGCGCGCAGCGCCTCTTCCGTGCCGGCGTCCGGAATGATCGTCAGGCAATCCGTCGGACAGATGTCGATGCACGCATCGCACTCAATGCAGAGTGAATCGGTGAAGTGCGTCTGCACGTCACAGTTGAGACAGCGCGCCACCTCGTGGTCGGTCTGCTCCTCGGTGAAGCCCTCTTCCACTTCGACCGTCATGTTCGAGAAGCGCGCCTTCAGCTCGACGTGCTTCATCTTCTGCCGCTGGACGGGATCGTAGTTGTTCTTGTACGACCACTCGTGCAGGCCCATCTTGGTGCTGGTCAGCGTCTGCCCGGCGGGCGGGCGCTCGGTGACCGGCAGGCCCTGGCAGAACTGGTGAATCGAGATGGCCGCCTGGTGGCCGTGCTCCACGGCCCAGATGATGTTGGCGGGGCCGAACGCGGCGTCGCCGCCAAAGAACACGCCCGGCTTCGTCGACATGAACGTCGTCTTGTCGACGACCGGCATGTCCCACTTCTTGTCGAACTCGAGGCCCATGTCGCGCTCGATCCAGGGGAACGCGTTCTCCTGGCCGATGGCGAGCACCACCGAATCACACGGCAGGGTGATGCGGCCGGCCGGTTCCTGGATGAACTTGCCGTTCTCTTCGCGCGACGTGAACTTGTCGAACTCCATCCCGGCCAGCTTGCCGTTCTCGACAATGAAGCGGACCGGCGAGAGGTTTTCGAGGATCTCGACCTGCTCTTCTTCCGCGTCTTCGAGCTCCCAAGGCGACGCCTTGAAATACTTGCGCGTGCGGCGGGAGATCACCTTCACGTCGGTGGCGCCGAGGCGCTTCGCCGATCGGCAGCAGTCCATCGCGGTGTTGCCGACGCCGATGATCAGGACGCGCTTGCCGACCGACTCGATGTGGCCGAAGTGAATCGACTCGAGCCACTCGATGCCGATGAACACCTGGTCGGTGTCATGGCGTCCCGGCAGATCGAGCTCCTTGCCTTTCGGCGCGCCGGTGCCGACGTAGACCGCGTCAAACTCCTTCGAATCGACCAGCGACTTCAGGCTGGTGACCGGCGTGTCGTACTTCATCGTGACGCCCATGTTCACGATGTAGCCGATTTCTTCGTCGAGCACTTGTTCGGGGAGGCGGAAGGCGGGAATGTTGATGCGCATCAGGCCGCCAGGACGCGGCCCTTTTTCGAAGATGGTGCACTGGTAGCCCAACGGCATCAGGTCGTTCGCCACGGTGAGGGCGGACGGACCGGCGCCGATGAGGGCCACCTTCTTTCCATTCTTTTGTGTCGGAATCGCCGGCAGGCGATCGGTCACATTGTCTTTATGATCGGCGGCGACGCGCTTCAACCGGCAGATCGCCACGGGCTTGCCGTCGACGCGGCCGCGGCGGCACGCCGGCTCGCACGGCCGGTCGCACGTGCGGCCCAGGATGCCCGGGAACACGTTCGACTCGCGATTCAGGATGTACGCATCGTCGAATCGACCTTGCGCGATCATCCGGATGTATTCCGGTACATTCGTATGCGAAGGACAGGCCCACTGGCAGTCGACGACGCGGTGGTAGTAGTTCGGATCCGACGTATCCGTACGATTCATGATTTCCCCGAATTATATGCCGGGGACGCGGGCCGTTAAGCAGGAGTCGATGTCTCGATGAGATGGTTTCGACCCGATTCACTAATGAATCCCTTCGCGAACCTCTCTTTCGACGAGCGCTGCAGCACGGAGTCGCTCGCGTAGAAGTCCGCCTGCAGGCGCTGCCTGGTGAGATCGAGGAGGAAGTAGCCCCGGTACTGTCCGTCAACGTAGTGGAGGTGGGGGCGGTTGGCCATGAAACCGGCCAGTTGTTTGGGGCCATCCGGTCCGACGCCGATGCTGCTGGGCGAGCTGATCGACGTGCCGGCAAACTCGACGCCGAGCGATCCCTTGCCAGTCGCCTTGTCATAGCCGGAGTACGGGTGACGCGGCAGATCGTAGGCCCACGAGCTATGGATGTCGCCGGTCAGCACCGTGAAGTTGTTGACGCCGATGCGCTCGACCATGTCGAACATGCGCTCGCGCCCCGCCTGGTAGCCGTCCCAAACGTCCTCGTTTGGAATCGCGGTGCCCGGAGGCGCCTGTTGCGCAAACATGATTTGCTGGCCGAGCAGGTTCCACTGCGATCGATTGCGGACCGCCTCGGTGAATTCGCCGCCGAGCCAATTCTCCTGCGCGGCGCCGAGGACGGATCGCTTCGGCGAGGCCAGCGCCGCGAGATCGGTGCGGGCGACCTGCTCGTCGCGGCCCACCAATCGGGTATCGAGCATGTATAACGTGGCAAGCTCGCCGAAGCGGAACGTGCGATAGATACGCGGCGTCAGCGTCTGCGCGTCTTCGCGAATCGGCATCCACTCGTAGTACGTCTGCACCGCCGCGGCGCGCCGGACCGTCCAGTCACCCTCGGTCGCCGGCGTGTGATTTTCGGCCCCGCCCCACCACGCGTTGTTGGCAAACTCGTGATCGTCCCAGGTGACGATGAACGGATGCATACGATGCACGGCCTGCGAATCGGGATCGAGCTTGTACTGCGCGTGCCGCTCACGATAGTCGGCCAACGCAATCGCTTCCTTATCGGGCATCGGGATCCGGCCGAGCGCGGTGCCGTCACCGTACTGCTTGTTGGCGTACTCGTAGATGTAATCACCGAGGTGAAGAATGGCGTCGATGTCGGTGCGCTTCGCCAGGCAGGCGTAGGCATTGAAGTAGCCCTGCGGCAGGTTCGAGCACGACACGACGCCGAGACGAACACGGTTGACGTTATGCGCCGGCAGCGTCCTGGTGCGGCCGATGGGCGACCGCATCTTGTTGGCCTGGAAGCGGTAGTAATAGGTGGTGCCCGGCTCGAGATCGACGGCGTCGATCTTGACGGTGAAGTCGCGGGCCGCGCCGGTCTGCAACTCGCCGCGCGACACCACGCGGGTGAACTTTTCGTCTCTCGCCAGCTCCCACGACACGGTCTGCGCGGCGGCGCCCGCCGCCGGGGTGACGCGCGTCCAGAGGATCACGCGATCGGTCAGCGGATCGCCGCTGGCGACGCCGTGACGGAAGACGGGGTTGGCGGCCTGGGCGAGCGCATCGATCGATCGCACGAACGGCAGCGCGCCAAGCGCGGCGCCGCTGGCGGCGATGAATCCGCGGCGGGAGATGTTTCGCATGCGCGCCAGTTTACCCGGATCGAATTACAAACGCTTGTCACGTACGTAACCACGGAGGCACGGAAGCACGGAGCAATTCCTTGAAAGGCGAATGCCGCTAAGCGGCACTGGCGTTTTGAGAAAAATCTCTGTGTTTCCGTGTCTCCGTGGCCCGTACGTGAATTAGAGAAGCGTCCGTTGGCCTTTTTCCAGTTCCAGCAATGCCCGCTTGGTCGGCAATCCCCCGCCAAAGCCGGTCAGAGATCCGTTCGATCCGATGACGCGGTGACACGGCACGATGATCGCGATCGGGTTGGCGCCGTTCGCCATTCCCACAGCCCTGACTGCCTTCGGGTTATCGATGCGTTTCGCGAGATCCAGGTAGCTGATCGTCTCGCCGTAGGGAATCTTCGTCAGCTGCTTCCACACGGCGTTCTGGAACGGCGTGCCGTTGAAGGCCAGGCTGGTGGTGAATTCCTTCAAGCGGCCGGCGAAGTAGCGATCGAGTTCGTTGCGGACATCTTTGAGCACGCCCTTCGTATCCGGCATCCAGTCGGCGTCGATCTCCCGCGGGCGTGACCCCACGCCGAACGAGAGCACGTGCAACGCATCTGAATCACCGGCCAGCAGCAACGGGCCCACCGGGCTGTCGTCGATCTCTGTGTAGAAGAGCGCGCTCATGATTCAGACAGTAAAACACCGAAACCAGCGACCGCGATCCGGCGATTGCTGTGACGTCCGAAAGTTTCTAGGCCTTGCCGGACATCTTCGCCAGCCACCAGCGCAGGCCAACGAACAGGAAGCGCCAGTCCTTGAAGAATTCGGGCGGCTCGCCTTCGAAGTAGTGGCCGATGAACTGCAGGATCCAGCCGATCACGAAAATGATCGCCGCCGGCATCCACAGCGCGCCCATGAAGAAGCCGCCGATCGCCATCAGGATGGCGACGACAATCATCGGAATACCAAACGAATGGCACAACCGATTGACCGGATGTTGATGGCTGCTGGAGTACTGCGCGACCCAATCCGACATAGGGCGATTGCCAAGCATGAGGCCCTTTATACATCCGCCTTCGCTCGGCAACAAATCTGGCGAGCTACGGCGTGACGAGCCTCTGGCACAATAGGCGCATGGTCACGTTGGGCTCGAGTCGTCTACTGGCATCCGGCAAGCTGAAAGGCCGCCGCGTGGGCATCGTCAGCAACCCCGCCTCCGTCGACGCGAAGTTCAATCACATTGTCGATGCGATGATGCAGGCGCCGGACGTCACGCTCGGCGCGATCTTTGGTCCGCAGCACGGCTTTCGATCCGACGTGCAGGACAACATGATCGAGACGCCGCATGGCAACGACGGCCGCCGCAAGGTTCCGGTGTTCTCGCTTTACAGTGAAACGCGCCAACCCACCGCGGAGATGTTGAAGCACGTCGACGTGATGGTGATCGACCTCCAGGACATCGGCGCGCGCATCTACACCTACATCTACACGATGGCCAATTGCCTGCGCGCGTGTGCGAAGCACGGCGTCGACATCATCGTCTGCGATCGGCCGAATCCGATTGGCGGGGTCGATGTCGAAGGGCCGATGCTGGTGCCCGGCAACGAGTCGTTCGTCGGACAGTTTCCGATCCCGATGCGTCACGGCATGACCATCGGCGAGCTGGCGCGCTTCTTCAACGAGCATTTCAAGATCAACGCGCCGCTGCAGGTGGTGGAGATGGAGGGATGGTCGCGATCGCAGTATTTCGATCAGACCGGGCTGCCGTTCGTGATGCCGTCGCCGAACATCCCGACGCTCGACAGCGCGATCGTCTACCCGGGCACGGTGCTGTTTGAAGGCACGACGGCGTCCGAGGCGCGCGGCACCACGCGGCCCTTCGAGCTGGTCGGCGCGCCGTGGGTCGAAGCGGAGCGCTTCGCCGAGGGCATGAACGCGCGCAGGTTGCCCGGCGTCTACTTTCGCCCGGCGGTGTTCGAGCCCACGTTCCAGAAACACGCCAGGAAGACGTGCGGCGGATGCCAGATCCACGTGCTCGATCGAACGACGTTCAAGCCGGTGCTGACCGGCGTGGCGCTCATCGATGCCATCAAAGCCGCGGGTCCCCAGGAGTTCTCGTGGCGCAAGCCGCCCTACGAATACGAACACGACAAGGAGCCGATCGACATCCTCGCCGGCTCGCCGGCGCTGAGAATTGCCATCGATAGTGGGAAAAAGGCCGAAGAATTAGTGCCGGTGTGGGAACGCGAGAGCAAACCGTTCGAGCAAGTTCGGGCAGAATATCTCGCATACAAGTAGCGATGGCCACCGACGCGAAGGTTCTCGACGTTTCGTGTACGCAGCTAATCCAGGCGCCGCCCGCCCGGGTGATGCAGGCGTTCTTTACCGAAGCCGACCTCAAGAGTTGGTGGCAGGTGACGCGCTCGTTCGCCGTGCCTCGTCCGCTCGGCATGTATGCAATCGAATGGGCCTCGACCGATTTCAAGGACGATGTCCTCGGGCGACTCGGGGGAGCAATCCACGGCACGGTGATCGACTTCCGCGCCAACGCTTCGTTCTTCCTGGCCGACGTCTACTGGCAGCCGCCTGACGGCGATCCGATCGGACCGATGGCGCTCGAGGTGCAATGCCGGCCGCACGGTAACGGCCGCCAGACGATGCTCACCGTCAAACAGAGTGGCGAAGGCGAAGGCCCGCGTTTCGAGCGGTACTTTTCGATCATGACTCGCGGCTGGGAAGGCGCCCTCAGCGAGATGAAGAACTTCATCGATCGCGAGATCGAGCGCACCAAGGCGTCGCGCGAAGCGCGCAGCTAAGCTCGCCGAATTCGAACGAAGTTCGACGAGCCGCGATCCAGGTCGGTCGACGTATTGACGACGATCATCGTCGCGTTCTCGGGCGCTTCGGTGCGCTTCACCGCGGAATCCACGACACGCGCGATCACCACTTCGGTGTCGCCTTCCAGGTCACAGACGATCGGAATGACGCCGTGCCACAGGCTCAGGCAGCGTGCCACGTCGGGCTTGTCGGTGACGGCCGCAATCAATGCCTGCGGACGTATCGCCGACAACAACTTCGCCGTCTGCCCTTCCCTGGTGATCGCGACGATGGCATGCGCGTTGGAGCGGCGCGATAACGAAACCGCCGCTTCGCTCAGCGCCTTGACGTAGTCGACAACAACCATTGCCGGCGCGGCAATCGGCGCCGGGGGCGTGGGCATCGATTCGGCGTCGCGAATGATGGCGTCCAGCACTTCCACCGATCGCACCGGAAAGCGGCCGGTCGCGGTTTCTCCCGACAGCATGATCGCGTCCGCGCCGCCATCGACGGCGCCGGCGGCGTCGCTCGCTTCGGCGCGGGTCGGCCGGGGCTCGGTGCGCATCGACTCGAGTACCTGCGTGGCGACAATCACCGGGATGCCGCGAGCGCGGGCCTTGCGCAGGATCTCCTTTTGCACGCGCGGGACGCGTTCGAGCGGAATTTCCAGGCCGAGATCGCCGCGCGCCACCATCACCGCATCGGTCACATCGAGGATCTCGTCGAGACGATCGATCGCTTCCGGCCGCTCGAGCTTTGCGACGATCGGCACCTTCGGCCGGCCCTCGGTAATCATCATCGCTCTGACCCGCGTGATGTCCTCCGCCGACTGCACGAAGCTCAACGCGACCAGATCGACGCCGAGCGCCAGGCCGAACTTCAGATCGCTCTCATCCTTCTC